>Ga0316363_10000737_pt1 | contig 36777 bp, 20 predicted proteins | sample Sb_taG_3_FD_200459 | JGI IMG/M metagenome (GOLD analysis project Ga0316363, IMG submission 200459) | Peat soil microbial communities from Weissenstadt, Germany - Sb_50d_a_PC metaG (v2) (version 2) | ecosystem: Environmental > Terrestrial > Soil > Wetlands > Peat | place: Germany: Weissenstadt...
GATGCTGAGCGAGATTCCAGAACTCGCCACCCAGGCCATCGCCACGGCGCTTTCGTACGAGAGCGAGCGCAATACCAGCCTGCAATCCATCAGTCGCGTTACCCAGATGTATGACCTGGAAAAGGTTTTCAACGCGACCCTGGAGATGGATGAGCTGCTCGGCACGATTGCGAAGAAGTTCCAGGAGGTGATGAACGTCCAGGGGGTCAATCTATGGATGGTGAGCAACGACGCCCTGGAGTTGGTCAGGTGCGATGGCTACGACCCGACGGTGCAGCTGGGCATGGTGCAGGGGTTGGGAGAAGGCATTGCGGGAGACATCTCCGATAGCGGCGAAGCAGTGCTGGTGGACAATGCCGATGACGAACGCCTGCAGAAGCGCAACGCCGGGATCGAGGAAGGTATGGTGTTCTCGATTGTGGCAGTGCCCCTGCTGGAGCACGAGAATCTGGTGGGTGTGGTGGAGGCGGTTAACCGTCTTGACGGACTCCCTTTCGACGAAGACGACCAGTTCTTGCTGACTAACATTTGCGAAACCGCCAGTAACGCCTTGCACAATTCCAGCCTCCTGGCGGCCGAGCGCAAAGTGGAAATCCTGGAAATGCTGGTGACCGTCAGCCACGAAATCACCTCCACCCTGAACCTGGAACGTGTTCTTCAGACGATTGTCAACGCGCCGCAGGCGGTGATCCCCTACGAACGTGCTGCCGTCGGCCTCGAACACGGTGGAAAGTACAAGCTCAGTGCCGTCACTGGTGTCACGCAGGTGGACGCCGACGCGCCTGACATCGCCCCGCTCAACGACATCCTGCGCTGGGCCATGCTCTCCGAAGAGGTGGTGCACGTTCGGCAACATGGCACCGAAATTGACGCCGACCGCGAGGAAACCCGTGCCAAGTTCCAAAGTTATTTCGAAACTTCGGGGATGCGGGCGTTCTACGCGATCCCGCTGACCGACGACACCGGGCGAGTCGGCATACTCGGCATCGAAAGCGCGGATCCGGACTTTCTTTCGAGTGCCCACTTGGAGATCCTGCAAGTGCTCGCCGGGCAGGCGACGGTCGCGCTGCGCAATGCGCAGATGTACAAGGAAGTGCCATTCATCTCCATGCTGCAGCCGGTACTGGAGAAGAAACGGAAGTTTATGGCCATGGGAAAACGGCGACGCACCCTTTGGATGGCTGCCGCCGCCGCGGTCTTGATCTTCCTGGCGGGATTTCCATTGCCGCTGCGAGTGGACGGAGATGCCGTCGTGGCCCCGGTGCACTCCGCACAGATCCAGCCCGAGGCAGAGGGGGTGGTCAGCCGAGTGTACGTGCGTGAAGGTGAACATGTCGCCCATGACCAGGTCATCGCGGAACTTGCGGATTGGCAGGCTCGCTCGGCGCTTGCCCAGGCCCAGGCCAAGTATCAGACCGCGCTGCTGCAGATGAATCGTTCGCTGGCAGCGAATGATGGCAGCGAAGCCGGCGTGCAGCGGATACAGGCTGACTTCTGGAAATCGGAACTCGCAAGGGATCAGGAACTGTTGGACAAGACGCGATTGCGGTCACCGATCGACGGCCTCGTGGCGACGCCCCACGTGGAAAACATGGTCGGAAGGCGCTTGCAGTATGGAGACAGCTTCGCCGAAGTAGTTGATACCTCGCGGGCCATTGTAGACGTGGCTATCGACGATACCGATTCCGGCCAGCTGCGCGTCGGGTCGCGCGCTTCCATCAAGCTCAACAGTTTTCCCACGCGAATCTTTCGCGGCGAGGTGATGGTCGTCAGCCCCAGGGGAATCCTGCAGGGCGATTCGCGAGTGTTTTTCGCGCGCATTGCGCTCCCGAACTCCGACGGAGCAATTCGCGCCGGCATGGAAGGACGAGGAAAAGTGCGCGCGGGATGGTATCCGGCTGGTTATGTCCTGTTTCGCAAACCGCTTTTGTGGATCTATTCACGAGCGTGGTCGTGGCTTGGAGTGTGAGGAAATGCAAAATAGAAAACCGAACCATCTCGCTCTGATCCTGCTGGGCGCGGCTCTGCTGCCCTGGCTGGCCTGCTCCGAGAAGAGCGCGGAAGTCGCAGCCGCTCCCTCAACACGGCCTTCGGGAGGGTCGGCGCCTGCTCCGACGGCGAGCGTTCCAGCGGGTGAGAGTGGCATCACAGTTTCAGGTCCGTTGATTGTGGAACACCAGCTTGACGTGCTGGCGCAGCGCGATGGCGTAATCGCCGATCTGCGGTCCGAGGCGGGCGCCCAGGTTCACGCCGGGGACCTGCTGGCGCAGCTGGATGACCGGCAACTGACGGCCGACTTGGAGGCGGCACGCGCCAAGACCCGCAGCATCGAAGCTGACTTGAGGAACTGGGAAGCCGAAGCTAAGGTCATGCAGGCGGACTACGAACGCGCCCAAAAAATGTGGGATGCCCAGATCCTCACCAAGGAGCAACTCGAGCACGCCAAGTTCAAGGCGGAATCGGAAACGTGGGACGTCCAGCGCGTTCGCGAATTGCTCACGAATGCCAGCCAGTCGGAGCGTTCCCTTGAACTGGAGCTGGACAAGACCCGGATCCGCGCACCTTTTTCTGGCGTGGTAGCCCGCCGCTACGCGCGCCAGGGACAACAGGTCGCCAAGGGAGACCGGCTGTTCTGGGTCACGGCCGAGGGCCCGTTGGGCATGCGGTTCACTTTGCCTGAGAAATTCATCGGGCGAGTCCAAAAGGGTCAAGAACTGCCGATGATGACTCCAGATCTGCCGGACCAAAAATACAAGGTCAGAGTGCTGGAAGTGAGTCCAGTCGTCGATCCCGCCAGCAGCACGATCGAAGTTACAGTGGAACTCGAAGGAAAACCGGGCTCGCTCCGGGCCGGCATGGACGCGAGCGTGAGCCTGGAGAATCTGCGATGAACATCAGCCAGGCCCTAAACGTTGCGCTGCCGGAGATGCCAGCGAAGATGGTCAGCCAGCGTTATCCCCGGGTGCATCCGGAAGTCGTATTCAAGGAGCACATCGAGGAAGGCCAGCCCGTGGTTCGGGCGTTCGTCCCGGGAGTTGACGCGATGTTCGATTTTTCGCCAGAAAACTGGAAACTGATTCAACTTTTCGACGGGAAGCGGTCCTATGCTGACGTGGCCGAAGTCTACTCGCGAGAAACGGGGGTTGAGTACTCGGAAGACACAGTGCGAGATTTCGCTGCCGAAATAGATGCTATGAACTTCTGGTACAAAACGCCGCAGGAAAAGAACGTGAAGCTCATGCAGAAAACCGCCGACGAAAGGCGGCGGTTGCAGAAGAAAAAGAATAAGTGGGGCGACTTAGCAATGATCACCTTCCCGGCAGTGAACCCGGACCGGTTCCTGACCTGGCTCTACGAGACAATCGGGTTCATTTACAAGCCGTGGTTCGTCGCGCTGACGCTGCTGGCCTTTGCCTTCAGCGCGGGAATTTTCATCATGCATTGGAGCGAGGTCGGCCGGGACACGTGGGAGTTCTACAACTTTGCCCACAAGAGCTGGTTCGACGTGGCCGTTTTCTGGATCCTCGCGTCGGTGCTGATCGCCATTCACGAAACCGCCCATGGGCTCACCTGCAAGCACTACGGCGCGCACGTCCCTGCCATGGGGTTCCTTCTCATTTACCTGACTCCGGCGTTCTACACGGACACTACGCAAGGCGAGATACTCGGAGGTCGCTTTGAGCGCTTGATGATCACGGTTGCGGGGGTCTGGGCCGAACTCATGGTTTGCGCGCTGGCCACTCCGATCTGGTGGCTGACGTCCCCGGGCACCGCGATTCACGATTTTGCCTATACCCTCATCCTCCTGTCCGGATTTGCGGTGGTGCTGGTCAACTGGAACCCGCTAATCAAGCTCGACGGTTACTACATTGTCACGGATCTTCTGGGGATTCTGGATCTGAAGGAAGCTTCGACGCTTTATCTGTCATCGTGGGTGAAGCGAAACATCTGGGGCCTTCCGGTGGAGGTGCCGAGAGTGCCCAAGCGCCGCCGTCCAGCATATGTCGTGTACGGAGTCCTTTCGGGAATCTATAGCTACACGGTATTGTACGTTTTTGCCACTTTCATCGGTAACATCGCGCGCAACGTAAGCGCGGACTGGGGCTTCTTTCTTGAATACGGGACGGCTTTCATGATCTTTCGGGGCCGGCTTCGCAGCCTTTGGAGCTTTATGAAACTTCTTTACCTGGATAAACGAGATCGCATCCGTGCCTGGTTTACACCGGCCCGCAAGCTGGCCATCTCCGCGGTCGCCATTGTTTTTGCGCTGCTGCCGCTGTGGCATGAGTCCGCCACGGGACGATTCGTCCTCGAACCGGCGAACTCGACGGTGATTCGAGCGCTCGTGCCCGGCATGGTGACCCGTGTGTACGCCGATGAAGGTCAGCAGGTGGCAGCGGGTGCGCCTTTGGTGCAGCTTCGGAATATAGCGTTGGATTCGAAGCTGGCGCGCAGCCAATCGGAGCTGGTGATGGCAGCGGGGCGGGCTAATTCAGCGATCCTCCACTACGCTGATTTCGGTTCCGCGGAACAAGAGCGCACCCGGCTGACCCGGCTGACTGGCGACTATGCCTCCGAAGCCGCTCACCTGGAGGTCAGCACGCCGATAGCCGGTGTGGTAACCACGCCGCGAGTCCGCGACCAGGTAGGAAGATACGTACCGGAAGGTACAGAACTGGCGGAGGTCGCAGACGTAAGTCGTCTACGGGCGCGGATCTACGTCTCCGAGTTCGAAATGTACAAACTTAAAGAGGACGCGCCCGCGCGCCTGCAAGTCGATGGAATGGTCGGACGTCACGACGCCCGAACGGTGGCGGTAGCACCCATTTCGTCGGAGATTGCCTCAGGATTGATCGATCTAAGCAAGTATAAGGGCCTGCGCGCGCCGAGGTTCTACGTCTTTGACCTGCTCGTGGATAACACCGGTGGCTCGCTGAAGCCTGGTATGGCGGGCACGGCCCGGGTGTACGGCCGTCGCCGAAGTCTGGCGGGGCTCACGCTCCAACAGGTTGAAGACTTTATCGGGCGAAAGATGTGGTAGGGGCCCGGACGCAAAGAAAGGGCTGCCAGTCTGGCAGCCCCCTCTTCTCGAACAAAAGTTGTCGAGTTGTCGAACCACTTCCTTCAGGGTCTGACGGCTGCGCCGGGTCTGACGGCTGCGCCGGGTCTGACGGCTGCGCCGGGCCTGACGGCTGCGCCGGGCCTGACGGCTGCGCCGGGCCTGACGGCTGCGCCGGGCCTGACGGCTGCGCCGGGCCTGACGGCTGCGCCGGGCCTGACGGCTGCGCCGGGCCTGACGGCTGCGCCGGGTCTGACGGTGCCGGGGGATACCTTAGCGCGACCCTCGACAGCGCCCGCTGAAGCTATGGCCGCAGTGATGGCCTTCTTGGCGGCTGTTAGATTACCGATCAACGATTTCTTTTGAATCGACATTTTCATCTCTCCTGTTTCTCGAATTTGTTCGCCGTGCTTCGCTGTCTCTAGAGCAGGTCCAATACCAAATCCTGGCGAGTCCCGCGCATACTCCAAACCTACAGTCCCCTCAAATACTTAGCGGTTTTTCTGGGGAAGAGACAGTGATCGGATCCCGGAAGGAAGCTCAGACATGGATTAGAAATTTATCCATTATGCATTAACTTTTAATCTATACCATGCCATGGGTTGAACTTTTCAACCTTTCCCGATGCCATATTTGCGGCAAAGGTAATGCATTTTCTGCTTATCGACCTGCAGCAGGCGCGCCGCCCCGATCTTGCTGCCATCAGAGCGCCGGAGCGCCGCTGTCAGGTATGCAACCTCGATCTTCGCAATTTCCTCGTCAAAGTTGACACCGCCTTCGGGAATCAGCAGAGATTCCTGGCTGGTTGTACTACTGTACAGAAGCCGCTGCGGCAGATGTTGGACCTTGACCACCGGTCCATCCACCATGAGCACCAGCCGTTGCACCAGGTTTTCCAGTTCGCGCACGTTGCCCGGCCAGGCATCCTCCTCCAGAATCTGCATGACGTCCGGTTCCAAACGCTTCAAAGGAACGTGGTTCGAGGCGCAGTAGAAGCGCAGGAAATGGTTCAACAGCAGAGGGACATCCCCCGGCCGGTCGCGCAGCGCCGGCAGCGCGATGGGCACAACGTTGATGCGGTAATACAGGTCTTCGCGGAATCGCCCGGCTCGAACCATCTCCTCCAGGTCTTCGTTGGTGGCCGCGATGAGACGAAAGTCAATCTTCTTGGCGTTCTGTCCCCCGATCCGGGTCACGACCCGGTCTTCCAGTACGCGCAGCAATTTGGACTGCAGCGCCAGACCCAAAGTCGCAATCTCGTCGAGCAACAGAGTGCCGGTGTTCGCCAGTTCAATATGACCAGCACGTGCCGCCCGGGCGTCGGTAAAGGCGCCCTTTTCGTGTCCGAAGAGCTCAGTCTCGATCAGGTTCTCCGGCAAAGCCGAGCAATTGATGCTGACAAAGGGCTTTTGCGCTCGGGGCCCCAGCGCAACAATCGCCCGCGCCACCAGTTCCTTGCCGGTTCCGCTCTCTCCCCGGATCAGCACCGTGCTGGTGCTTTCGGCGACCCGCGTGATCGCGTCGTACACGCGCCGCATAGGCTCGCTGCCGCCGATTAGGTCGCAGAATGACTCCTGCTGGGTCTGCTCGCTTTGCCGTTGGCGGCACTCGATCTCCAGAGTCCGCTTCTCCAGTGCCCGGTGCAGTACGCCCCGTACTTCCTCGAAGTTGATGGGCGCCACAAAATATTCATCGACCGTGGCAGCGACCGCCTGCAGACGCAGGTTGCGGCTGTTCGAGCGCGTCAGCCCCACGAGCACCAAATCCGGTCCCAGGGCGCGCAGCTCAGCCAGGGCGGCGATTCCGTCCTTGCTATGCTCTCCGACTGTGTCGATATCCAGGAATATGGCATCCGGGGGCTCCCTCTTGATCAGGGCCAGCAATTCATCCCACGTCTGAAGCACGCGAAGGTCATAATCGGGAGCGAGATAGGTCTCGGCTTCGGGACTCACCCGTTCGTCGGTGGTCACGATGGCGACCGCGAAACGGGCCGTGTCACTGCGGGGACTCGCCGTGCGCATGGTCCCTCCCTTGGGGTATTAGCGATTATGTCAAATTTTTCGACCGTCCAGGATGAAATATTTATGCCCCTACATGCGCGTGCTTGCAAAACCGGGCTGCTTCCCGTAACTTGGAATGCGCTCCGAATCTAAGTTTTATGATTCGGGGCGGGACCGTGGTCTCGGCGGAGGATAGTTTGGATATCAACGTGCGTAAGCGTTCGCAAGTACAGGTCGTTCAGCTCCGGGGACCTCTCCGGATGGGCCCCGCCGTGGACGGCTTGCGCCAAACCATCCAGGAGGCAGTGGGCGGTGGCGACACTCGCATTGTGCTCAACCTGGCCGAAGTGCCCATGATCGATTCCAGCGGAATTGGCTTGCTGGTGCGCTTTCTGGCTTCGACCAAGCAGCTCGGTGGGAACATCAAGCTGGTGCAGCCAAACAAATTCGCAGTGCAGACTTTGCGTCTGGTGGGCGTTCTCAACCTGTTTGAGATTTTCGATGACGACGACGCGGCGGTGGACTCCTTTGCTTAAATTGCGCATACCTCTCGTCGGATTCGAGAACGAAATGAGTCTCCATGTCGGCTGAGTTTAGCGGTGGTCCAGAAAACAGCGCATTATCTGAATTGCTCGACCGCAGCATACCTGCGGATGCCGAGGCGATCGCTACGGTCGTGGACGCCATATCTGAAACCCTGGCGCGGTTGGAGGTCCCGGAACAGAAGCGATTTGAGGTTGCGTTGGCGGTTCAGGAGGCTTTGGCCAATGCCGTTGTACATGGATGTGGTAATGACCGGTCAAAACAGATCCGGTGCCGGCTGAAGTCGGATCCGCAGGGCCGAATCGTAATTATCGTGACCGATCCCGGACCAGGGTTCAGCCCGGATCTTCAGTCCGATCCAAAGCGGGGTGAGAACCTGTATGCCGACCACGGACGGGGCGTTTACCTAATCCGCCAACTGATGGACGAAGTTCAGTTCGAGCGTAGTGGAAGCGAAATCAGGATGTGGAAGTACTAATAAGGATTCACTCCGAAGTCGTTGCTCATCCTGACAACACCGCAGCGGACTGGCCCCAGAACTCGCATTTCGCTCACTTGTGGAGCTCAATGGCAACGACGTAGGCTGTCGCTGGCTTGGCGGAGGACTCAACGTACTCAACCTTTGCCGATACACCCTCTAGATCCCTGCAGGGACTGAGGTCCCCCTTTGGCGTGAAGCCGAGAGCTGTGAACTCAATCTTGTTGTAGTTGCCGTTGAAGGCGACGACCTTCATGTCAGCTCCGTTTCCCAAGATCGGATGAATGAACGCCCCATGCTCACACTTTTCCACATTCCCAGAGCAGAAAGCACTGGGCCATTATCGCGACTTCCCTCCGGGGCTGGTTTGTTCTGCTCGCCAACATCATTCCGCAGAATGAGCCAGCGCCAAACGCTCGGCGACGATGGAGTACGCCGTAGGGTTAAATGCCATTCCAATGTGAGTACCGGGCACTTCAAAGTCATTGCCGGGATTCCTGGTCATGCAATAGCGCCAGTCCACGATGCCGTCATGGCGGGTGTAAATCGCGGTCTGGAGCATGGAGTCCGGGACCTTGCGCCGCAGCGAATCAATGAAATCGCAGGTGCAGCGCCCGGTGTAGCAGCGGGGCAGCACGCCAGTGCCATGCTCCTGCAGGATGCGCAGGCGAACGGCTTCGGCGGCATGGATAACGGTGCGATTCACCATCGTGCCACGAATCGGCGAAACCAGCGTGATGACGGAGGCGATGTCTTTGGGCCGATCCCCTGCAATCGAGCGCGCGATCACGCCTCCCAGGCTGTGGCCGATTAAGTGAAGTTTGCGGCCGGTCTCGTCCAGCGCTCTTCTTATCGTCTCGCTTACACGGCGCTGGATCAGGAGGTTGGGGCAGTCGGCGTTGATGCCGATGTCGGAAAAATACGGGCGGTAGCCGATGCGTTCCAGCCAGCCGTGGAGTTCCGTCAGATAAAGATCGGTGCCGAGAAAACCGGGAATGAGAACGACGCCGGAGTTATCGCCACGCGGCACACCAAAGCCGTAGTAAACCGGGGTTGCGTGCAGCAGGAGAACCTCAGCTCCGAACAGCGCTTCGGTCCAAAGGGAAGTGTCAGCTTCCGAGTGAGGATGGGGTGGATGCTTGCGAGACCTGAGCTTCGAGGGACGGGTTGCCCTTTTCTGTTTGCGCAATTTCGTCCTGGCTCTGCCCGGCATCCACCTTTACTCTGCGTGCGCCTAACGGGCAGATGCTTACCACGGCGCATTATACCTCTACGTTAACTAGAGCTCCATAGCACATTCGAGTCACAGGGCTGGTGAGAAGGCAACGTTCAGCAGACGTTGCTAGCGCTTCACGACCTTCCGTCGTTTCCCTCGCCCGCCCTTCTGCAGGCGCGCCTCCAGCTCCGCCACGCGCTTGCGCAGGGCATGGAGTTCCGGGTCGGCCTGGGCCTTGGGCTGAGATGGCGTCGCACGCAGAAACTTCTTCATCATGTCCACCGGCGACAGAATGGCGGACTGGACTTCGCCTAAGCGGCTTTGCACCGCGTCCTGCACCTTCTGGTAAGTGTCAAACGCGGATTTCAAATACCACATGACGAACTCCTGCCGCACTTCGTCGGAGGCCAGGATGAGCTGGCGCAGCAGTTCCAGTGGCAGGCCGGTCGGCTTTCCCTTGGCATCTTCGGTGATGACTTGGGTCAGGATGACGCGGGTCAGGTCGTGGCCGGTTTTCGCGTCCACGACCTTGAGCTCCGTACCTTCGCGGATGAGGGCGGCAATATCGTCCAGATTCACATAGCGGCTGCCGGCGGTGTCGTACAGCCTGCGGTTGCCGTATTTCTTGATGATGACGACGGTGGAAGACTTCATCTTGATCCCGCCCATGTTGCCATGCACAAACGAATAAATATATCTTGACACAAGTGACGGTCGCTCGTATATTTAACTCGAATGCTGCAATGCAGCAATTTTGGAGGTATTATATGCCAACAGCCACAAAGACCGAGACCTCCCGGGCTCATCACGGGGAGTCATCATTTGTTTCCGTACTATCGGGTTGGACACAGCAGGGCGTGCAGAGTCTGTTTGCCACGCAACGCGTCCTTCTGGATCTTGCGATGCGGCAGAATGCGAACGTAATGAACGCTCTGCGGCAGCAACTGACCGATCCGCATCACTCTCCCACCACCCTTCTCAGTGAAGTGGCCGGGGAGGGTATGACCAACTTCATCGAAGGACAAAAAGTGCTTCTCGATCTGGGGAAGCAACAGAACGAAATTCTAATGACGGCGGTAAAAGAACGTGTCGGAGATTGGCCCCCGGCGCAAGCCATGACCGACCTGCTGCAGCGCAGCGTGGAGACTTTCATCCACATGCAGCAGGAGTTCCTGAAGATTGCCGGTAAACAGACTCATACCTGGGTGGAGGCAGCCAAGGCGGGTAAGCCGCTCCAAGGCAAGCCCCTGGTGGAACTGGCGCGCGAGGGCATGGAAAACTTTGTCAAAGCCCAGAAGCAGTTCCTGGATGTGATTGCCGAGGAGACAGCCAAGGCCACTGGCGGCAAACACGCCAACGGTATCAAGAAAATCAAGAAGACCGAACTGGCGGAGTTGGCGCGGCAGGCCACCGTATCGTTCATTGACGCGCAGAAGAAGCTGGTTGACGTGGCTGGCAAGCAGATGAATGCCAGCGTGAAGACCGCGGGCAAGAGCTTCGAACTGCTGCGGCCATTTCCCTTCCTGCCTTTGGCCGAGCTGACGCGGGAGGGCGTGAAAAGCTACGTTGATGCCCAAAAGGCGTTGATGGATGTAGTGGTAAAGCCGATGGCTGAGCACAAGCATCCGGTCAAACCGGAACGGCATGTGAGGCGGCCGGTGCATGCTAAGAAGGCGGCAGCGTCAGCCGCGTGACAGCGGAGCGACGCATAGAGATGTCATCCGGAGCGGAGTATGGCCCGCGCTTCGCGGACGGCGGAGGGCTCCAGACCAGCTAAGGGCTGTTCTCCGGGAAGAGGCGGCTTCGCGCGTGCTAAACGGCACGGAAGAATTCTCGCGAAGCCGGTGTTGACGAAGGCGAACAGTGGATCCTCCGACTCCGCTCCGGGTGACAGGTCAATTACAATGACGGTCATTGATAGTCGTCGACCGTCATTGAGAGACGAGGCTGAGTGTCGCGCCGGCGGGCTCCTGCCGACGGATAACTCGTCGCCCATCATCCGTCATTCATCGTGCATCGCGAGGCGTACATGAAGATACCTCTTACTCCCCTTCGGTTTCTGCGCTACGCGCGCGAGCAATTTCCCAATAAAGTCGGGGTGGTTTGCGGCGATCAGCGCTTTACCTATGCGCAATTTGCCCAGCGCAGCGCGCGCCTGGCGGCCGCACTCATCGCCGCAGGGGCAAAGCCGGGCGATCGAATTGCCTTTTTGAGTACGAACTGTCATCGGCTCCTGGAGGCCTACTACGGAGTCTTGGAAGCCGGATGTGTGCTGCTTCCCTTGAATATCCGGCTGGCGCCGCAGGAGCTTGCGTTCGTCTTGAACGATGCGCAGGCCAGATTCTTGTTTGCCGAAATACCATTCTTGCCGCTCGCGGAGTCGTTTCGGACAGCCGTCCCATCGATCGAAACTACTTTTCTCCTGGATGGCCAGCCGCAGGCGAGCTGGCTGGCAGCACAAAACTACGACGATTTACTGGCAGCTTCCCCTCCGTTCGAGTGTGACTTCACGCAAATTGATGAGGACTCGGTTGCTGAACTCTTCTATACCAGCGGCTCGAGCGACCGCCCGAAAGGTGTGATGCTCACGCATCGCAACATCTATTTGCACGCATTGTCAGCGCTCGCCGCAGGACAGACTTCCCCGACCACGCTTGGCGAAATGTCGTGCAAGACCGTGTCGCTGCAAACCATTCCGCTGTTTCACGCCAACGGGTGGGGCACGGCGCACACCATTACTGTGGTCGGCGGCACGCACGTCATGATTCACCACTTTAATCCTATCGACGTGTTCCGACTGATCGAGCGGGAGCGCGTGAGCACCTGCGCCATGGTGCCCACCATGGTCACAGCGCTCGTGCATTCCCCAGAGAGGCCGAAGTACGACTTGAGCAGCCTGCAAACGATAATCATTGGCGGGGCGGCTTCGTCTCCCACCTTGGTAAGAGAAGCTCAGGACAAACTGGGCTGCACCTGCATTTCCGGGTACGGCCTGACCGAGACTTGTCCGACGCTCGCCAAATCGCCCATGAAATTGGGCCTGGCGTGGGAAGGAGAACAGCACTATGCCGGCCAAGCTATGACCGGGTTTGCCATTCCCGGCGTCGAGCTGCGAGTACTGGGCGCCGACGGGAAGGAGGTACCTCATAACGGCATTGCCATGGGCGAGATCGTGGTGAGAGGCGACGTCGTAATGAGCGGCTATTGGCGCCAGCCCGAGGCCACGGCGGCAGCGATGAAGGACGGCTGGTTCCATACCGGTGACGTGGCCACCATCGATCCACACAACTACCTTCAGATTGTTGACCGCAAGAAAGAGATCATCGTAAGCGGAGGCGAGAACATTTCCTCGCTGGAAGTGGAGAAGGTGCTCTCCGCCCACCCTGCAGTGTACGAGTTGGCGGTGATACCTGTTCCTGATGCGAAGTGGGGCGAGGTACCGAAGGCGTTCGTCGTGCTGAAGCCCGGAGCAAAAGCCGAGGAAGACGAATTGCTGGAGTTTTGCCGCGCCCGGCTGTCGCACTACAAGTGTCCGCGGTCAGTCGAGTTTCTGGAAAGCCTGCCTCGGACCGGGACGGGCAAGGTTTTGAAACGCGAGCTGCGGCAGAAACATTGGACGGCTCAGAAAAGTACGGCTTCATAGATGGGCTGAAGCCCGGTCTCTTATGGATTCTTTGACGGCACGGCTGAAGAGGCTGCGGAAAAAGTCCCTCCCGATCAAGAACTGTGACCTCAGCGGCTAAAACCGCATTCGAAATAATGCAGTTGCCGCAGCGGTAAACCGCTGCGCCACCCAAAATCGGGCGCTAGATCGACTTTTTCCGCAACTTGTGAAACCGTTCCCTTCCCGCCATGAACATAAGCATCCGTGGAACGCGCCACTTTCCGGTGGAGATCGCCGGTGCAATTGCGCTAATGTTCCTCAAGGAACTTCTTGCTAGTTCCGCATTGCCTGCACAAATATTATCTTTTGTACGGCAACTTGTTTGTCAGGTTGGAGCTGGGCAGAGGTTCACCTGACAAACCTTTTGAGCGTGGGCGAAGTTCGTTTTGCTGGTTATGGCGCAGACTCCGAAGCCGGTACAGTTGAAGCCTCAAACCGTGGAGGCTTTTCATGCTTACATTCGCCAGGCCGAAGCCGGAATGGAGCAGACACTGGGAAGCAACAGTTTATTTCTGTGGTCCGACGCTAGTCCAGAGAGAGCACAGCAGGTCCGCGGAGGACAGATTGTGGCGCAATTCTGGTCAGGCCGGGGGCCGGTCAAAGTGCCGAATGGGCTGATCCACGATTGGATCGCCGCCGCGTTCATTGCCGGTGCAACCGTGAGAGACGTGCTGGCGCTAATCCAGGACTACGATAATTATACGAACATCTACAAACCCGAGGTCATTGCCTCAAGGGTGATTAGCCATCACGACCAGGATTTCCAAATCTACTTGCGACTTGTCAAGAAGAAGATCCTGACAGTGGTCTTCGATACGAATCATGACGTGCAGTATCGTTCCCTCGGCGGAATGCGCTGGGTCTGTCGTTCGTACACGACGCGGATTGCTGAAGTGGAAAACGAGGGAAAACCGAAAGAGAGAGTGCTGCCGCCGGACACGGGTAACGGATTCCTGTGGCGCCTTTATTCCTACTGGAGATTCGAGGAGCGGGAAAGTGATGTGTGGATTGAGTGCCGAGCAATTTCGCTGACGCGCGACGTGCCACTGGGCTTGGGATGGATGATTGAGCCAATTATCCAGAAGCTCCCCAAGGAGTCGCTGATCAATACCCTCGAGGCTACACGCCTGGGACTGCATGCCAAGGCGACGTAGGAGCCATGCTTCGCTAGATACGCCGGCTTTCGCGTTTTGTTCCCAAAATGGGATCGTCCAGCCAGGCGGTGTGACCGATCTCACGGTGGCCGGTGATAGACGCTACAGACCCAGCAGGATGCCAATGATCTACTAGGTCCGAATCAATCGGCCGGGTGGTGAGGTACGCTTATGGGTCTGCGCACGTGGTCACGATCAGAAATTAAGTACGGCCGAAAGGTTCTGAATTCTGGGCTGGAGGGAGCTCGTTCCGGCCGAGAAGCATTTCTTGATGGTAGACCTCTTCCTCCGTTTCTTAGCGAGTCAGTTCGAAATGCCTTGAAGCCCGCCGCCATTGGAGTGTGCATTGGCGTGCTGGGTGGTTGTCCCGGAAATCGGCCTAAGTCGATCGGCCGAGTGTTGGCGTTTGGTTTGCTGGGTGGTGCGATCGGTTTTGGCGCAGGCGTTGTTCGGGAGAATCGCCGTTTAGCCGCAAGTGTCGCTTCTGGGGCTTTGCGGAATATTGACAGGGTGCGCGATGAACACTGGTTAGAAAGACATCCCATCGACTACGCATAGAAACAAGGGCGGTTGTGCCCGGCGATCGGGTTGTCCCGGTTTGTGATCGCGAGAGCCGGAAACAGAAGAGCGAGCATGCTTCTCGCAGGTAATGGGCCCCTGGCAATCAAAATAGGGGGCAGCGATGATCGCGAGCGAAGCAGTGCAGGAGCGGGTTCAGATCCCGCTGGCCGCAGAAAGCCTCAGTCCAGAACGGATTGCCTACCTGGAAGGACTGGTCAGTCAAGCTAGAGCCGCCGCCGCCGTCTTTACCCAATTCACCCAAGAAGACGTTGATCGCATCGTCAAGCCGATGGTCTTGGCGGGAATGGAGCACGCTCTACATCTGGCCCGCCTGGCGGTAGAAGAAACCAGGCTTGGGGTGATGGAAGACAAAGTCATCAAGAACATGGTGGCGACGGAGTTTGCCTACGACTATGTCAAAGACAAACGTACGGTTGGCATCATTCGCGAGTTTCCGGAACGCAACCTGGTGGAGATGGCTGAACCGATCGGGGTCATTTTCTCAATCATACCCATTACGAACCCGACTTCTACGGTGTTGTTCAAATGCATCATGGCCATCAAGACGCGGAACGCGTTCATTTTCAGTCCCCACCCCAAGGCCGGGCGCTGCGGCTCCGAAGCCGTACGGATCATGTATGAGACCGCGCTGAAGCATGGCGCGCCCGAAGGGGTTTTTACTTGTCTGGAATCGCAGAACCTGCAGGAGAGCGCCTACTTGATGCGGCACAAAGACGTGAGCCTGATTGATGCCACAGGTGGGCAGGGTGCAGTCAAAGCCGCTTATAGCTCGGGCAAACCAGCCCTGGGTGTCGGACCGGGCAACACGCCAGTTTACCTGGAAAAAACAGCGGAGCTGAATGCGGCTGTGGTGGACATCATCATCTCCAAGACTTTCGATAACGGAACCATTTGCGCCTCAGAGCAGACGCTGGTGATTGACGATGAGATTTATGACCTCGTGCTGAAGAAATTCGCGGAACTGGGCGCGCATATCTGCAATGAAAAGGAGACGGAACTGCTGGCGCGCACGGTGATCGATCCGAAGACCGGATTCATGCAGCCCATGGCAGTTGGCCAGAAGGCTACCGATATCGCCCGCTTTGTCGGTCTTTCGGTTAAACCGAACACCAAACTCCTGATTGCGCCGATTCAAGGTGTAGGCCGCGAACATCCCTTGTCGGTTGAGAAGCTGTTCCCGCTGCTCTCGGTCTATCGAGCGAAATCCGTCGATGAGGCACTCCAGGTCTGCGTAGACGTGAACCATGCCGGCGGGCTGGGACACACGGCAGTCATTTTCTCGCACGACAATGAGGTCATCCGCAAGTTCAGTGAGGTGATCAATGCGGGGCGGATCATTGTGAACTCGCCGGGTTCGATCGGAGCGCTGGGCGCCGTTTACAACGATCTGGTGCCCACCTTCTCCTTCGGATGTGGAACCGGCGGCGGCAACAGCACGACCGATAACGTGAATGTCTATCACTACCTCAATATCAAGCGTGTGGCTCGGAGGACCCAAGCCCATATGTGGTTCCGAGTTCCTAATCAGATTTACTTCAACCTGAACGCGGTGGAGAATGTGCATCAGTTCCCATCGCGCTCCACCATCATCGTTACGAATCCGTCGATGGAGCAATTCGGCCACGTCGACCTTGTCCGGCGCTACATTCCGGAGGGAACCCACGTCCACGTCTCGGTCATTCCCGATGCGGAGCCCGAGGTCAAGGTGGTCATGCAAGTAGTGGAGGCGCTCCATTTCTACAAAGCGGACCAAATCATCGCGATCGGCGGCGGGTCGGTGATCGACGCGGCCAAGATCATGAAACTCAAGTACGAATCGCCGGAGGCTGACCTGGAAGAGCTGGCTGCGCCCTTTCTGGATCTCCGCAAGCGCGTGGTCCAGTACCCGACGGACAAGATCAACCGGGCGCGGTTGATTGCCATCTCCACGACCAGCGGAACGGGGAGTGAAGTCACTCCGTTTGCCGTCCTGACCGACAAGGAGCGTGGGCGAAAGGTGACACTCGCCGACTACTCGCTCAGCCCCGATGTAGCCATTGTCGATCCGCAGTTCGTCATGTCAATGCCGAAGGGCCTTACCGCTGATACCGGTATCGACTGCCTGACCCACGCACTGGAAGCTGGAGTTTCGAGTTATGCGTCACCCTACACCGATGCCAACGCCATGCAGGCGATCCGGCTGGTGTTCAAGTACCTGCCGATCGCTTACGAGCACCCCCACGATGAAGAGGCGCGCTGCATGATGCACAATGCCGCCTGCATTGCAGCGATGGCGTTTTCCAACGCGTCGGTAGGCGTGAATCACGCACTGGCGCATGCCTTCGGGGCGCGCTTCGGCGTGGCGCACGGCCGGGCCAATGCGCTCATGTTGCCGCATGTAATCGTTTATAACGCGTCGGTGCCCGCCAAGTTCATGCCGTCGCCGTACACACAGGGGTATGTCGCACACAAGAAGTACGCTACGGTCGCGGATTTGCTGGGTCTGGGCGGCCAGACGATTGAGGAAAAGGTGAATAACCTGGTGGCGGCGACAGAACAGTTGCTGGACCAATTAGGATTTCCGCGTTCCATCGCCGAGCTGGGGATCTCGAAAGAAGAATTCGAGCGGGCGATGCCCGATTTGACCAGGCTTGCCTTTGAAGATCCGTCCGGGCGGTCGAACCCTCGGATGCCACTGATGAGCGAATTGGCCGAGCTGTTTTGGAAGGCTTACCGGGGACGAGGTCTGGCGAAGGTGGCCGGCGCGTCTCAGCAACAAACCGCGTAGCGGATGGTGGTGGGTATGGCAGTGATCGCCGTGTGGATAAAGATTGATGAAGAGCGCGTTGTCCAAGGGTTGCAAGAGGCCGGGGAAAAACTGGACAGCGCCGAGGGCGAGGTCGTTGTGGATTTCTCATCGGTGCTCCGGATCGATCCGAGTGCAATCCGAGCGCTGGAGGGGTTCGCCGACGCAGCTGACGTCAAAGGCGTCAAGGTCGTGTTGCGCGGCGTCAACGTTGATGTCTACAAAGTGCTCAAGCTGGTGAAGCTCGGGTCGCGATTTTCCTTCGTAGCCTGAGATGGGCAATCGCGCAGCAAATGAATTGGAGAGTTGTCATGCAGAACCATCAACAAGGTAAACGCCTTTCCTGGGGGGACGCGGTTTTCTTGCATCTGGAACGGGAAGACATGCCGCTCAATGTGGCGTGCGTCAGCGTGCTGGAGGGTGAGATCCCGTTCGAAGATTGCCTCCCGTTCGTGGAGTCGAAGCTGCCGCTGATTCCCCGCTTGGTCAAGCGGGTGGTGTCGCCGATGCTCAATCTTGGTCTTCCGAGCTGGGAATACGACCCCAACTTTGATATTCGCAACCATGTGCGCGAGGTAACGCTCAAGCACGGTACCGACACCGAACTGAAGGCACTTGCTGGAAAAATCGTCAGCACGGTCTTGGACCGGCAGCATCCGCTGTGGGACATAACGTTTGTTCACGGTCTGAAAGGCAATCGTACCGGGTTCATTCTGCGCCTGCACCACTGTATGGCCGATGGCATTGCCGGGGTGGGCATAATGAGTAATCTCTTGGACGCAAGCCCGGTGGCGCCACCTTTGCCCAAGAAGAAGATTCGCTTCCGCGTTCCGCCGCGCGACCCAATCAATTCGTTGGTGGATGGCGTGGTGACATCCTCCGGTGATTTCGTCAAGGGGATTCTCTCCGCCTGCGAGGGCCTGCTGAACATGGCAGAGCAAGTGGCTGCGAATGGCAGCAACCTCGTGCCGACGGACGAGTTCTCCCGCTTGCTCCCGGAGGTCACTGCGTTCACCGAGCGGATACGGTTCAACGTTTTTTACCGCGGACCACAGAAGTTCGCTTGGGCCGATATTCCGCTGGCGGAAGTCAAAGCCGTACGGGAGACCTGCGGGGCCAGCGTGAACGACGTCATTCTCGCGCTGGTGACGGCGACCATCCGGCGTTACCTGGGGCTGCATAGAGACCGGGTTAAGGGGCGACTGCTGCGGATGATGGTCCCCGTCAACGTGCGCGGCAACGATAGTCCGGGCGAGTTGGGGAACCGCATCTCGCTGGTTCCGGTCACCATTCCGCTGGATATTCGCAATCCGCAGAAACTGCTGGCGGCTGTGCATAAGAGAACGGAGTTTCTCAAGCGCGCGCATGCCGCGGAGTTAGTCGGCCTGACGGGTGGTTTGATCGGCATGTTCCCGACTGCGATGCAAGCGCTTGCTGGACAGGTGTTGAGCCAGTTACCGATCACGATCTTCAACCTGGTGTGTACCAATATACCCGGCCCGCAATACCCGCTCTATCTGCTGGGCCACAAGATGCTGCGCTGGTATCCGTATGTGCCGGTGGGCGGCGAGATGGCGGTCAACTGCGCCATCTTGAGTTATGACGGCACGTTGTATTTCGGGTTCAGCGGAGACGTGCATGCCGCGCCCGATCTGCGGCGGTTGGAGACCTTTCTGAAAACGAGTTTCGAGGAGTTGCGAGAAGCTACTGGAATCAAGCCGCCGCGCAAGAGCGAGAAGAACGTACGGGCGAAGACGCGAGAGGTATCGAAACCCGCGCCCGAGCCGGCGGCGACAGTTCGCGTATCCATCCCACTTACAGTCCCTCCCCCGTCCGTCAAGTTGGCAGAAGCACCACGGCCAACCACTGCGGAGGTTCGTCCGGACGAAGAGGAGAAAGTCCTGACACAAATGGTCGCGTAGTGATGCAGGGCACGAGGGTATAGCAAGTGGGCAAGGTAATTCGATTGGGCCAGGTAATTCTACTAGGAGATGCCAAGCACCATGGTGGAAGGCATCCAGTCTGTTTCGCAAGTTACGTCCTGGTTGGTCGCGGGACGAACCCTGCTCCTCGCCATTCATATTTTGGGGGTCACCTGTTTTGCCTACATTGTGGCGAAGCGCCTTGTACCGCTGCTAAGGGCCGAACGCGATCTTCGCTTTGACCGGCCATTGGCCCGCCTGGAAAGGGTTTTCAAATTCTGGCTGGGGCAGTGGAAGCATCCGCGCTACAAGACCGCCGGGACCTTACATATTCTTATCTTTGCCGGATTCATTCTCCTGGCGATGCGTGCCTTCACGGTGCTGATCGTCGGCGTCTCCCAGAATTTTGTGATGCCGGGCCTTTCAGGAAGGGCCGGCCAGATCTACGACGTCATCACGGACTACGCTGCCACCGTTGTCTTCCTCTGCATGGTAGTTGCTGTGATCCGCCGGCTGGTCTTCAAACCTGCGCGATATGAAGTGCCGGCGCGGTTCGGCAAGGCTCACACCGCCGACGCCGTCTTCCTCTTGGCGTTGATCGCGATTCTGATGGTAGCTGACAGCCTCTTTGAAGCCGCAAAGGCCGCCGGTCAGTCCCAGCTAGGCCAACCGGTTGAAACTTTGGCCGTGCTGTCACTGCCGTGGATCTTGGAGATCGCTCTTCTCCCAGTTGCCTTGGCCACCATCGGGAAAGTTTATGCCGGCGCCTATCTTCTCCATGAAGTGACCTTTTACTTTTTGTTGTGTTATCGGCCCTTTGGAATTCAGTTCCACGTCGAAACGTCGTTGTTCAACGTTTACTTCGCCAAGTTAGATCGCGAGATTCTGAAGCCAGTGAGATGGGGCGTCAGCGATGAACATCTGGATCAGGTGAAATCCTTCGGAGTAAAGACGTTCGAAGACTTTACCTGGAAGCACATGCTGGATTTCTATTCCTGCGCCGATTGCGGGCGGTGCTCGGACAACTGCCCGTCCAATGCGGTGGGAAGGCCCTTGTCGCCACGATTTCTCACCATCAAGGCGAGAGACTACGCCTTCCAGCACTATCCCATGTTCGGTCACTCGGACGATGGCACTAGCAATGGCAATGGCAAGCCGTTGATTGGCCACCTTTATTCAGAAGACGAAATCTGGTCATGCACCACCTGTGGGGCTTGCGAGGAAGAGTGCCCGTTGCTGGTGGAATACATCGACAAGATCGTCGATCTGCGGCGCGGCCTGATCGATGACGGGAACGTGCCTCAATCGCTGCAAAAGCCGCTGAAGGCGCTGGAGAGCCGCGGCAATCCTTACGGCAAGATGGAGAAAAAGAAGGCCGACTGGGCGAACGCCAAAGAGTTTCAACAAGTCTGCCAGGTCAAGACCCTGGGCAAGAGCAACGGCGCCGACACGCTGTATTTTGTGGACAGTATTACTTCCTACGATGACCGTATGCAGTCGATCGGGCGGGCGACGGCGAAGATTCTGGACCACGTTGGAGAGAATTTCGGGATCCTGGGAGCTGCGGAACGGGACAGTGGCCATGAAGTCCGGCGGTTCGGGGAAGAGCTGCTCTTCACCGCCTTGCGCGACCACAATGTGGACGCGATCAAAGCATCCGGAGTAAAGAAAATTGTTACCGCCGACCCGCACGCCTTCAACGCGCTGAAACACGACTACAAAGACGTGCCGGAGGTCGAGCACATCAGCCAGGTAATCGCCAGGGAAGTGAAGTCGGGCAAGATCAAGTTCAATGCGGTAGAAAACGGAAACAAAGTTTACACCTACCACGATCCCTGCTACCTGGGACGGCACAACCAGGTTTATGACGATCCGCGTGAGGTGCTCGATGCCATCCCGGGTTTGAAGCGGGTTGAGATGAGCCGCTGCAGGGACCGGTCGTTCTGCTGCGGCGGCGGCGGACTGATGCTGTTCTACGAGCCGAAGGAAGAGCAGCGCATGGGCGTTAAGAGAGTCCAGATGGCTGCGGAAGCCGGGGCCAATGTGATCGTAACGGCATGTCCGTTCTGCATGGTGAATCTGGAAGATGCGATCAAGGTTGCAGGTCTGGAAGGAAAGATGACCGCCATCGATCTGGTGGAACTGGTGGACCAAGAGATGGTGCGTGAGGGACAAAAAGCGGTGTGAGGAGTGGAGGCGAATGTGGAGATTCTAGTTTGCGCAAGACGAGTGCCCGATACATCGGAGAACGAGATTGAACTCAACAGCGCCGGAAACGACATCGAGCGTGACGAGTTGGTCTATTCGATCAACGAGCCGGACAACTACGCGGTTGAAGAGGCGCTGCAGATGGTGGCCCGAATTGGCGGAAACGTCACCGTGGTCACGGTTGGCGGCGAAGACGACGAAGAGATCCTTCGCCGGGAGATGGCCATGGGCGCGAACCAGGGCGTGCTGATTAGCGACGAAGCCTTCAGCGGATCGGACGCCCGGGGTATCGCAACCATCCTGAAAGCCTTTGTGCGGAAGGGTAACTACGACCTGATTCTCACCGGGGTGCAGGCCGAGGACGGCGGCGCGCAGGTTGGCGGGATGCTGGCGGCGATGCTCGACTACCCGTTTGCTTCGCTGGTCAATTCCATCGAGGTGCTGGAAGGCCGGAAGCTGAAAGTCAGCCGGGAAATCGAAGGCGGCAACAAGGAGATGAATGAGATCGATCTCCCGTGCGTGCTCTCGATTCAGACCGGCATCAATGAACCACGCTATGTCGGTATGCGAGGCATCCGCGCCGTGGCTTCTGTGCCCATCCCGACTTTCGGGGTGTCAGAGCTCGGCGTTGACCCAGGTGCTGTAGGGGAAGCTGCCGCGAAAGTGAAGCGCGTGGACTACTTCGTCCCCGCGCTCGGCAAGGGGGCCGAGATGCTCAAGGGCAGCCGGGAAGAAAACGCCGACAAAGTTCTGGAGTTAGTCGCAGCCAAAGGAGGATTGAAATAATGGCTCGCATCTTCGCTTACATCGTGCACAAGGCTGGCGTGGCTGACGATTCCGCAGCGCAACTGGCGGCCGCCGCCAAAAAGATCGACCCCGCGGCCTCGCCTACCGCCCTTCTCACTGGTTGGGGCGCGGACCTCGCTGCCGCGTGCGACGCCGTCCGTGCTTCCTACGCTGAGATATGGACAATTTCCAACGAAGCTCTTGCCTACCCCAATGCGGAATTGATCCGCAAAGCCCTGGTTAAGGTCGTGCCGCCGGGCAGCATTGTGCTGGTTGCCCACGAGCATTTCGGAATCGATCTGGCGCCGGGTCTTTCCATCAAGCTGAATTCGGCTTTCGTCTCCGACGTGTTGGACATTGGCGGTGTTGAAGGCAGCGATCTCAAAGTCGTCCGCCAGGAATTCGGCGGACAGGTGAGCGCTCATGTTCGTTGCGACATCTCGTCGGGCGCGGTGGTCACTGTGCGTCCAGGGGCGTTCAAGTCTCTGGAGAGTGCTCCTGTGGCTGTGACCGTGGTCGACAAGTCATCGGAGGTTGGTGCGCTGACAGCTGGACGGCGTTACCTGGAGACGATCGTTGCCGAGGCGGGTGATGTCGATATCACCAAGCACAACGTTTTGGTTTCCATCGGCCGTGGCATCCAGAAGCAGGAGAACGTGGCCATTGCGCAGGAACTGGCCGAAGCCCTGGGCGCGGCAGTGAGCTGCTCGAGACCCGTGGTTGACGCCAAGTGGCTGGGGAAATCGCGTCAGGTTGGGTCGTCCGGAAAAACCGTCAAGCCGAAGGTCTATCTGGCATGCGGCATCAGTGGTTCATTCCAGCATCTGGCCGGCCTCAAGGGCAGTCCGTTTCTGATCGCCATCAACAAGAATCCCAGAGCACCAATCTTTCAAGTGGCGGATGTTGGGATTGTGGACGACATCCTGGAGTTCTTGCCGGAATTGACCAACAAAGTTCGCGAAATGCGCAGCGTCGCAGCAAAGTGAGGCACCGACCATGATTGCAAATAAGACACTGAAGCTAAGTCTGAAGTCGCTCAGAGATTTTGCCAAGAAACGCCTGACCGACGAAAGACTCCTGGAGCTGGATGAACGTGACGAATGCCCGCTGGAGATCGTCCGGCATATGTGCAGCCCGGACCAGTTGGGCATTCAACTCCTGTTCATCCCCGAAGAGTGCGGCGGTTTCGGCGGGGGCGCCTTCGATGTGTATGTGGTCTGTGAAGAGATGGCGCGCATCGATCTGGGCGTCGCCACGGCCGTGCTGGCTACGTTCCTGGGCAGCGATCCGATCACGGTGGGCGCCACTCCGGAGCAAAAGAAGCACTGGCTGAGCCGCATTGCGGAAGAGGGATTGCTGTTCGCCTACGGCGCCACCGAACCGGAAGCGGGCAGCGATCTGGGCGCGCTCCGCACTACCGCGGACCGAGTCATGCAGGACGGCCGAGTCGTCGGCTACAAAATCAACGGGGCCAAGCAATGGATCAGCAACGGTGGAATCGCGGACGCTTACACCGTCCTGGCCAACACGCCCGGTGGCCCGAGTTGGTTCATCTTGGAAAAGGGCGCCAACGGTTTCAGTCATGATGAACCGGAAGATAAGCACGGCATCCGGCTGAGCAACACGGCCGCGCTTGCGTTCAGCGACACCTACGTCGATGCCGACCGCCTGATCGGCGGGGTGGAAGGCCAGGGATTGAATCAGGCGCAGGCCGTCTTCGGCTACACGCGGCTGATGGTGGCGGCGTTTGGCCTGGGGGCCGGCTGGTCCGCGCTCGATCGCGCAATTCCGTACTCCACTAAGCGTATCCAGGCGGGAGCACCGCTCTCGGAGAAGCAAGGCTACACCCACAAGCTGATCGTGCCCCACGTGACGCGCCTCGAAGCCGCGCGCTCTTACATCGAAGAAACCGCGGAGCGGATCGACGCGGGGACCGAAGGCAGCCTGAACACGGAAGGCGCCATTGCCAAGTACATGGCGACCGAGGCCGGAAACATGGCAGCTGACGCCAGTATTCAAGCCCTCGGCGGATATGGATACACGCACGAATACATGGTGGAGAAGATCAAGCGCGATGTCCGGATCACCACTATTTACGAAGGCACCTCCGAGATCATGGAGATGACCATTAGCCGCGACCGCTGGCAGCTTCATCTGAAGACGCGCGGGCAGTACTACCACGAACAGGCCAAGAAATTCGAAGAGCTCCATGGCCGCCATCCGAACGTGGGCGCTGACAACGCGGCACTGGCTTTGCACGCAATGGCCGAAGTGATGGAGAAAGCCCGGGTCGCGCGCCTGACCCGCTATCAACACATTCTGCTGCGTCTGGGCGAACTGATCGCCTACGCCGAGTGCGCTGGCAGTTTAGCTCGCCGAGCCGGGTTGATGGATGAAGGCAAGCTCAACGAGAAAGCCAACCGGCGCTTCGACGCGACAGCACTGGCGGCGCTGAGCAGAGTCTTCGCCCGCGAGGCCGCGCTCAAGGTCGCCGAAGAAGGCTTGCGCTGGGTCGTCGGAGCCGGCGGTGTGAGCGCTGCCGAACTGGCCACGTTTGAAACAAGCCTGGGACTGCCCGCAATTCACCGTGCGCAGGCAGGACTGATTTCGGATCTGGATTACATCGCAGACGTAGTGTACAGCCGCGCGGCGAAGCGCACGGAACTCGCCGCGTAGCGCTGAAAGATGAAATTTAAATGGGCTTTAACAGGCAAAATTCTTCTCTCCGCAAAGGAGCGCAGTCATGGAAAACACTTCTTATCGAGCCATCGCCATTGTAGGGGCGGGAGCCATTCTGCCCGATGCCCCGAACGTCCCGGCTTTCTGGGAAAACATTAAGAACGGCCGTTACAGCGTCACCGAGATTGATCCCGCGCGTTGGGATCCGGCGCTCTACTACGATCCCGACCCGAGCGTCCCGGATAAGACATATTCAAAAATCGGCGGCTGGGTTCGCGACTACGTGTGGGACCCGATGAAGTGGCGCATGGCCATTCCGCCGCGCGTGGTTGATGCCATGGATGGGGCGCAAAAATGGGCCATCGCCTGCACCCGCGAAGCGCTGGAAGACTACGGCTATCCCAAGCGGCCACTGGACGCGAATCGCACGGCCGTGATCCTGGGCAATGCCATGGCCGGCGAGAAACACTATCTCACGGCGCTGCGCATTTACTTTCCGGAATACGCTCGCGAACTGGCTGAAACCACCAGTTTTGCCGCGCTCCCGGAAGCGCTGCGCCGCGACATCACGCGCGAATTGCACGAGCGGATGGACAAACACCTTCCTGAGATTACCGAAGACAGCATGCCTGGTGAATTGGCCAACTGCATTGCTGGCCGCATTGCCAACATCTTCAACTTCCACGGTCCCAATTACATTTGCGACGCGGCTTGCGCCTCGGCGATGGCGGCCATCAGTTCGGCAATTGAGGGATTAGTGGAGAACGATTACGACGCGGTGGTCACCGGCGGCATTGACCGCAACATGGGCGCTTCGATGTTCGTCAAGTTCTGCAAGATCGGAGCGCTGTCGGCGACCGGCACTCGTCCTTACGCCGAAGGAGCGGACGGCTTCGTCATGGGCGAAGGCGCTGCGATCTTTTTGCTCAAGCGCCTGGCCGATGCCGAGCGTGACGGAGACAAAATTTACGCCTTGATTCGCGGCATGGGCGGCGCGAGTGACGGCAAGGGCAAAGGGATCACTGCCCCCAACCCAATCGGCCAGAAGCTGGCCATTGAACGAGCCTGGCAGAATGCCGGCCTATCACCGGGTACGGCCACCTACATTGAAGGCCACGGCACATCAACCCGGGTGGGCGATGTGGTCGAAGTACAGAGCATGGCCGATGCGCTCAGCAGTGCTCATCTCCCGCCGCAGTCAGTAGGCCTGGGCTCGGTCAAATCGAACTTCGGACATCTCAAAGGAGCTGCGGGCGCCGCCGGATTGCTGAAAGCCGCTCTCGCACTTCGCGACAAAGTGCTACCGCCCAGCGTGCACTGCGAGCGCCCCAATCCAGAGATTGACTTTGCGCATTCCCCGCTTTACGTCAACCGGGAGCTGCAGCCCTGGACGAAGACAGTAGATGGCGTGCGGCGCGCCGGCTTGAGCGCTTTTGGTTTTGGCGGTACCAACTTCCATGCGGTACTCGAAGAATACATTCCCCACAGGCTGAATGGAAACGGCAAGCGGTCGGTTGCGGTAAGCGAGATGCCCGCGAGAATTACAGAGGCAACTATGAACGCGAAAGATGTTTCCCCCACTTCTCCATCTTCTTATAAAGCGCCACTGCGCGGTGCGCTGGTCATCGGCGCCGCATCAGAGGCCGCCCTGCTCGAACGTTTGCGCGTGGTAGAGAGCGAGGCCAAGGCGGGCCGCGCACCGGCTCCTACGGCCCCGGCTGAATCAGACCTGCGGGCGCCCGAACGCCTGGCTATCGACTACGCCAACGCCGCCGACCTGGCAGAGAAAGCGCACCCCGCACTCAAGGCGCTGGCGGCCAGTCAACCCGCGATTTGGAAAGCCCTGCGCGCGCAAGGCATCTTCCGCGGCCACGGTCCCGCGCCCAAGGTGGCGTTCTTGTATCCCGGCCAAGGCTCGCAGTACGTGAACATGCTGGAGCCACTCTGCGCAGTCGAGCCGATTGTGGCGGAAATTTTTGCCGAAGCCGATCGGGTGATGACGCCGCTGCTGGGCAAGCCGCTCAGCGAATTCATCTTCGTGGACAAGGCCGACGCCGCCGCTGTGGCCAAGGCCGAAGACGATCTGCGCCAAACTGCCATCACTCAGCCTGCCGTGCTGGCGACCGATCTGGCGCTGACCCGGCTCCTGGCCGCTTATGGCATCACGCCAGACTTCACCATGGGACACAGCCTGGGCGAATACGGAGCGCTGCTTGCGGCCGACGCACTTCCCTTTGCGGACGCACTCGAAGCCGTCAGCGCCCGCGGCCGCGAAATGACCCGCTTTGCGCCGGAAGACAAGGGCCGCATGGCCGCAGTGTTTGCCCCGCTGGAGGAAATCGAGCGAATCCTGAAGACTGTGACCGGCTACGTGGTGATCGCCAACGTTAACAGTAACCGGCAGGCGGTCATCGGCGGCGCGAGCAAACCCGTCGGGCAGGCCATGGAAGCTTTCCAGAAAGCCGGCTACGACGTGACGGAATTATCGGTCAGCCACGCGTTCCACACCACGATTGTGGCTTCCGCCAGTGAGCCGCTACGGCGAGTGCTGCAACGCCTGCATCTCGCGTCTCCGCGCCTGCCCATCGTCGCCAACACCAACGGCGAGTTCTATCCCACGGGGCGGGACGTGGTGCCGCAGATGTTGGACATCCTCGCACAACAGTGCGCCGCTCCTGTGCAGTTCGTCAAGGGCCTGCGCACGCTATACGAGGCGGGGGCGCGAGTCTTCGTGGAAGTCGGTCCGAAAAAGGCATTGCAGGGATTTGCTGAAGATGTGCTCGGCGAGCACGGCGACGTGGTCTCGCTTTTCACCAATCATCCGAAGGTGGGCGATATCCCCGCGTTCAATCAGGCGTTGTGTTGCCTTTATGCGGCGGGATTGGGCCGCGGGACCCCGGAAGCCGCGCGTCAAACAACGCCGGCGTTCGTGCCGGCAGTTTCCGCACTAGCGGAAACCCCTAAACGAATCGGTCTGGCCGCGCCCCCAGCAGTTACTGCTACCGCACCGATGGCGGCGATTAACGACAGTCAATACAAGGACGGTCAATACAAGGACGGTCAATACAACGACGGTCACTATAACGACGGTCAATACGTCGAGCTCGGCCGATTGTTGGGCGATGTTCTCGAGCGCGGCTGGCAGATTGCCCACGGCCAGAGGCACGCTCCAATCGACCCTGCGGTCGCGATCACGGGAGCAGCTTTAGGCCTACCTGGCACCGAGCGTATCTTCGATGATGGCAACATCGGCCGCATCTTGCGCGGTGATCAGTTCATTGACACCATCCCCACGCGCTTCCGTCGCGCAATGCTTGACAAACACATTACGCGGCTGGTGAAGAATGACAACGGCGGCACCTTTGAGACTATTAATAATGTTGCGGACGTCATCAAGCTGGCAGGACGCGGCGGCGCCTTCGATCTGAAAAACGAATTTGGCGTTTCCGCCGAACGCATTGCCGCTCTCGACCGCACCACCCGGCTCGCCATCGCGGTGGGCCTCGACTCATTGCGCGACGCCGGCATTCCGCTGGTTTTGCGCTACAAGACCACCACCAAAGGGACGCAGTTGCCCGACCGGTGGACATTGCCCGACGCTCTGCGCGATGACACGGGAGTGATTTTTGCCTCTGCGTTTCCGGGCCTGGACTCTTTCGCCGACGAAATGGCGCGCTATTACGCGGACCGCGCCCACCGCGAGCAACTGGCCATGCTGGAAAGCTTGCGCGTCCGGGCGGCCGAGGTGAATGGCCATTCCATCCTGGGGCAGGAGATTGAGCGGCGCATCGACGAGTTGTGCGACGCCATCGAGAAAGAGCCGTATGTTTTCGACCGTCGTTTCCTGTTCCGTATCTTGTCGATGGGACATTCGCAATTCGCTGAATTCATCGGCGCGCGTGGTCCTAATACAGCCATCAATGCCGCCTGCGCGAGCACCACACAAGCGGTGGCGCTGGCCGAGGACTGGATCCATGCGGGGCGTTGCCGCCGCGTGATCGTGGTCGCAGCCGACGACGTCACTACCGACAATCTGATCGACTGGATGGGCGCCGGCTTTCTGGCCAGTGGAGCAGCGGCCACCGACGACGTGGTCGAAGAGGCCGCCATTCCCTTCGACCGCCGCCGCCACGGCATGATCATCGGCATGGGCGCCGCTGGCCTGGTGGTGGAGAGCGCGGAGTCAGCCCGCGAACGAGGTATCCAACCCATCTGCGAAGTGTTGAGCGCGGTGACCGCTAATAGCGCGTTTCACGGCACTCGTCTCGATGTGCAGCACATCAGCCAGGTGATGGAGGATCTGGTGAGCAAAGCGGAAGCTCGCGGCGGCATTCGCCGTCATGAGATCGCTCCGCAAACGGTTTTCATCTCTCACGAAACCTATACCCCCGCGCGCGGCGGCAGTGCTGCGGCGGAGATCCATGCGCTGCGTCGCGTTTTTGGTGACAGTGCGGACAAGATTGTGATCGCTAACACCAAGGGCTTCACCGGCCACGCGATGGGTGCAGGCGTGGAAGATGTCCTGGCTGTGAAAGCGCTGGAAACGGGCGTGGTGCCGCCGGTGGCCAACTTCAAGGAAGTTGATCCAGAGTTGGGCACGCTGAACTTGTCGAAGGGCGGCGTTTATCCGGTTGAGTACGCGTTGCGGTTGGGTGCAGGGTTCGGTTCGCAGATCAGTATGACACTGTTGCGTTGGATAACGACGAAGGACGGCGTCCGCAGGAATCCGAATGCACTGGGCTATGCCTATCGGGTGGTTGACCCGAACGCCTGGAACGCTTGGCTCAGCCGTATGGCCGGCCGGCCGGCCGCCGATTTGGAAGTGGTCCACCGCACGCTGCGGGTGCGTGATCATGTTCGTGACCAAGGAGCGGCACGGATCGTGGAACCTGCTTCGGAATTGCGGGCCGCGGCACCAGCGCCAACGCCCCAGGCAATGGCGCCCACACCAGTTGTTAACACGAGACCGCCGGATACGAAGCCAGCAACAGCGCCCGTGAGCGCGGCCCCCGTGCCGCAGGCGAAGGTGCAAGCCGCTGCGTTCGCGCCCCCTGTACCGGCACCGCCGCAGCCCGCCGCGAAGACGGAAAGTGAAGTCAAAGTCACCACATCGGCAATCACGCTAACACCTACCAACAAGGATTACGCCGGCGATCCCGTGAAGGAGCGCATCCTGGCCCTGGTCGCGGAAAAGACCGGCTATCCGCAAGATATGTTGGACTTGGACCTCGACCTCGAAGCGGACCTCGGAGTTGACACGGTCAAGCAGGCCGAGATGTTCGCGGGCATCCGCGAGATCTACAACATCCCTCGCGACGAGAACCGCAAGCTGCGGGATTATCCGACATTGACGCACGTCATCCGGTTCGTGTATGAGAAGCGTCCCGACCTGGCCGTCGCGGCCCCAGTTCCGGCAACACCCAAGGCAACGGAAGAGATCAAGCCCATCGCTCCGGCACCTGAGGCCGCTCCTCCGAAAGACGGCGCGGGAGATTCCGTGAAAGAGCGCATCCTGGCGCTCGTCGTGGAGAAGACCGGCTATCCCGAAGATATGCTGGACCTGGACCTCGACCTCGAAGCAGACCTCGGAGTTGACACTGTCAAGCAGGCCGAGATGTTCGCGGCCATCCGCGAGATTTACAACATTCCGCGCGACGAGAACCGCAAACTGCGCGACTACCCCACGCTGGCGCATGTGATCCGCTTCGTATATGAGAGGCGTCCCGACTTGGCCGTCGCGGCCCCGGTTCCGGCGACACCGAAGGCAACGGAAAAGACCGAGCCCGCCGCTCCGGCACCTGTGGCCGCTCTTCCTCCGGCCGCTCCTGCGAAAGACAGCGCGGGAGATTCCGTGAAAGAGCGCATCCTGGCGCTGGTCGTGGAGAAGACCGGCTATCCGCAAGATATGTTGGACTTGGACCTCGACCTCGAAGCAGACCTCGGAGTTGACACGGTGAAGCAGGCGGAAATGTTCGCGGCCATCCGCGAGATTTACAACATTCCGCGCGACGAGAATCGCAAACTGCGCGACTACCCCACGCTGGCGCATGTGATCCGCTTCGTATATGAGAGGCGTCCCGACTTGTTGAGCGCTGCTCCATCGTCGCCTGCAGTCGCGGAGCCGCCCGTACCCGCGCCGAGCCCGGTCACGGACGTCTCTATTGCCCAAGCCCCCACGGACGACTCTATTAAGGAGAAGGTGCTGGAGATCGTGGCTGAGAAGACTGGCTATCCCAAAGATATGCTCGACCTGGACCTCGATCTCGAAGCAGACCTGGGCATCGACACCGTCAAGCAAGCGGAGATGTTCGCCGCAATCCGCGCCGCATACAACATTCCCCGCGATGAGAATTTGAAGCTGCGTGAATTCCCAACCCTGGCCCACGTGATTAAGTTCGCACACGACAGGTCCGGATTAATCGGGGCATCCACTTTAGTCCCGCCCGCTACGCAGGAGAAATATGAACCGACGGCGGAGAAACCATCCTCATCTCCTGCTCCCACACCGCTCAAGGCCGCACGTCCGGCCCTCGCCAGTCTGGATGCTGCGAATCGCGTTCCACGGCGGATGCCGGTGCCGGTCCTGCGCCCGGAGCTCAGCATCTGCAAGCCAACGGGTGTCTCGCTGGAACGCGGCCGGCGGGTGGTGGTCATGGCCGACCAAGGTGGAGTGGCAGATGCACTGGCGCAGCGTTTACAGAAGGCGGGCGTGGAAGTTCTCCGTATCGAGAACGCGCCCGATGCCGAAGCACTGGCCAATCGCCTGAAGGAGTGGAGGGCTGCCGGTCCGGTGCACGGAGTCTACTGGCTGCCCGCTCTCGACAACGAGGGCAACCTTCGCGACCTGGATCTTGCCACCTGGCATGAAGCCATGCGGGTGCGCGTCAAATTGCTTCACGGCACGATGCGCGCGCTCTACGAGCAGATCGCGCACCCGGGCACGTTCTTAGTGTCGGCAACTCGGCTGGGCGGACAGCATGGCTACGACGAGGCCGGGGCAGTAGCCCCGCTCGGGGGCGCGGTTGCAGGCTTCAGTAAAGCGTATAAGCGAGAGCGGCCGGACGTTCTCGTCAAGACAGTCGATTTCGAAGCGCAGCGCAACGCGGAGGAAGTGGCCGGCATCCTGCTCGAAGAAACCCTGCGCGACCCGGGTGCTGTCGAGATCGGCTACAAGGCAGGGCTGCGCTGGACGATTGGTCTGCAGGAACAACCTGCGGCCGACGGACAACCTGGTCTGACGGTCGACGAGAACACTGTATTCCTGATCACCGGCGCAGCGGGAAGTATCGTCTCGGCCATCACTGCCGATCTGGCAGCCGCTTCCGGCGGCACCTTCTACCTGCTCGATTTGGTGCCTGAGCCTGATCCGGACAATCCTGACCTGAAGCGCTTCGCCAGCGACAAAGAAGGGCTGAAGCGCGAGCTGTTCGCCCGCATCCAGGCACGCGGCGAACGGGCCACACCGGCGTTGGTGGAAAAGGAACTGGCGGCCCTGGAGCGGGCGCAGGCTGCGCGCAGCGCGATTGACGCGGTGCTCGCCGCTCGGGGCACGCCGTACTATTTCAGCGTCAACCTCGCCGATGCGGACGCTGTGGACAAGGTGATCCGCCAGGTGCGGCAGCGCAACGGGCACATCGATGTGTTGCTGCACGCCGCCGGCCTGGATCGCAGCCATTCCCTGGCAGACAAAGACGCGCGTGAATTCGACCTGGTATTCGACGTCAAGAGCGACGGCTTCTTTAATCTACTGCGCGCCATCGGCGACATGCCTCTCAGGGCGACGGTGGCGTTCAGCTCCATTGCGGGACGCTTCGGCAACGTCGGACAGACGGACTACAGTTCTGCCAACGATCTGCTGTGCAAGATCACGTCGAGCTTCCGCACCACCCGGCCGGCCACACGCGGCATCGCCATTGACTGGACTGCGTGGGGCGGCATCGGCATGGCCACACGGGGCTCTGTCCCGAAAGTGATGGAATTGGCGGGCATCGATATGCTGCCATCCGAAGCGGGCGTTCCACTGATTCGACGTGAACTGACTGCGGGAGGGACGCGGGGCGAGATTGTCATCGGCCAGCGTCTCGGTGTGCTGCTGCATGAATTCGATCCCACTGGCGGCGTGGCGGAAGTCTCCGCTGAAAAGCGTTCGCCGGCGCAAGGGCCAGCGGGCTGTGGAGTGATGATCGGCAAGATCGCGAGTGCGGGACTCTACAGCCCGCTCACGATTGAGACCATGCTCGACCCGGCCATTCAACCGTTTCTGCACGACCATCAGATTGACGGCACGCCGGTGCTGCCCGGCGTCATGGGCATCGAGGCGTTCGCCGAAGCTGCCCTGTGCCTGCTTCCGGGCTGGCATGTCGAGGCGATTGAGGAGGTAAACTTCCTGGCGCCGTTCAAGTTCTACCGGAACGAGCCACGCCCGGTGACGGTCGAGGCAGTGATTCATCCGCAGGGAGACGGCTTGATCGCGGACTGCCGGTTGCTTGGGTGCCGGCCACTTCCGAATCAGACCGAGCCGCAAGTGACCACGCATTTCACGGCGCGCGCGCGACTGGTGAAACACACACTCGCGTTGGTGACCGTGCCGGCCCTGGGCCCACCAGCCGGACACATCATTGAAGCCGCCGACATCTACCGCCTCTACTTCCACGGCCCCGCGTACCAGGTTGTGGAGCGGGCATGGTGGGATGGAAGGCGGATTGTTGGCCTGATGGCCAAAGGCCTGCGTAACAATCACCACCCGTCCGGCCTGCCGACGCTCATGGCGCCGCGGCTGATCGAGCTGTGCTTCCAGACCGCCGGAGTATGGGAAATGGGCGTCGAGGGCCGCATGGGTCTGCCGCAGCACATTGATCGCGTCTCCTTATTAATGCGCGATCCCGAAGAGGCGGAAGGCCAGTTGTATGCCGTGGTCACTCCCAACCCGTTCGATGGAAGTTTCGATGCGGAGGTTGTGGATGCGAAGGGAAACCGCTACCTGCAACTCAGCGGCTACCGCACGGTGGCGGTTCCCGGCGCCGTTGATGCTGGGCGGTTAGAAGCGCTGCGGGCGGCAATGTCATTGGAAACGGTCGCGGCGTGATCCCTGGGGCTTGATAGTCAGTGATGATCTGTCGAGGCATTTATGAATCTCGAATTCCAGCGTGTGGCGATCGCCAATCGCGGCGAGGCCGCAATGCGGTTCATCCACGCGGCCCGCGAGTTCAATCAAGAGCATGGCACATCTTTGCGTACGATCGCGCTGTTCACCGAACCTGACCGCCATGCCATGTTCGTCCGCGAGGCGGACGAGGCGGTGTGTCTCGGCCCAGCTCAGATCCTCGACCAAAAAACGCAGCAGCTCAAGAGCAGCTATGTGGACTATGGCCAGCTGGAACGGGCGCTGACGGCCGCGCGTGCGGAAGCGGTTTGGGCGGGGTGGGGCTTCGTCGCCGAGCACGCCGAGTTCGCGGACCTTTGCCGCGATTTAGGCATCGTGTTCATCGGCCCGGATGGTGAGGCGATGCGACGCGCGGGCGACAAGATCGCCTCGAAACGCCTGGCTGAGCAGAAGCAGGTCCCGGTAGCGAAGTGGAGCGGCGGCCCGGTGGAAACGCTCGCCGATGCCGAGCGCCACGCTGAGCGCTTGGGCTATCCACTCCTTATTAAAGCCACCGCAGGGGGCGGCGGTCACGGGATTCGCCGGGTGCTTTCGCCCAGCCAACTTCCAGAGGCTTTTCAGAGCGCCCGCGCCGAAGCGTACAAGGCCTTTGGAGACCCAACTGTTTTCATGGAGCAACTGGTTCAGGGAGCACGCCACGTCGAAGTGCAAGTAATCGCAGACCACCATGGAACAACGTGGGCGGCCGGCGTGCGCGACTGCACAATTCAACGCCGCCACCAGAAAATTCTCGAGGAAGCGCCTTCGCCGGCGCTCTCTCGGGAACAAGATCAGACGTTGCGCGAAGCGGCAGTGCGCCTGAGCCAGGCCGCGGGCTACTACAACGCCGGCACCGTGGAATTCCTGTACCAACCGGAAAGCCGGCAATTCTTTTTCATGGAGATGAACACGCGGTTGCAGGTCGAGCATCCGGTGACGGAATGCACCACCGGGCTCGACCTGGTCAAGCTGCAGATTCACGTCGCGCGGGGCGGTCACCTGGAAGGCGAGCCACCGCGCACCACCGGTCATGCCATCGAGGTGCGGCTGAATGCGGAGGATCCGGACAACGGCTTTGCTCCCGCCCCAGGAGCAATTGAGCGGTTCAGGATTCTGACGGGGCCGGGAGTGCGGGTTGACACCGGCGTGGCGGAAGGCGATGCCGTCCCCTCGGAGTTCGATTCGATGATCGCCAAAATCATCGCCTACGGGCAGAACCGGAAGGAAGCGCTTTCCCGGCTGCAGCGAGCACTGCGCGGCAGCGTTGTTGTCATCAAGGGCGGTGCAAGTAACAAGGCGTTCTTGCTGGAATTGCTGAATCACTGTGATGTGCAGCGTGGAGAAGTCCATATCGGATGGCTGGACCAGGTGGCGGCGACCGGAGAGCACATCTCCAGGCGCTACGCCGACGTGGCTCTGGTACAGGCCGCGATCGAGGCCTACGACGCCCAGTTGGCCATCGAGCAGACCCAGTTCTATGCCTCAGCCGTGCGCGGACGGCCGCAGGTGCGGAGTGAGGTAGGCCGGACTACGGAACTACGCTATCGCGGGCATTCCTACTCGGCCAAGGCGTACCGCCTGGGCCCGCAACAGTACCGCGTCGACGTCAATGGATCGCGCATCAATGCCCACCTCGACCGTCTGCGTCAGTTTGAATATTGGCTCACCGCGTTCGGGCGGCGTTTCCACGTTGTCTCCGTGGCCCAGGGGTTGAGTTACCGCATCGAGGTGGACGGCGTATCGCACCAGATCGACCGCGATGACGGAGGTGTCGTGCACGCGCCGGCGCCGGCGGTGGTAGTTTCCATTGCTGTCAAACCGGGTGACACAGTTTCGGTCGGAGACCGCCTGGCGGTGCTGGAAGCGATGAAAATGGAGATGCAAGTCGTCGCCCCATTTTCCGGAAAAGTCCGGCAAGTGATGACCATGCGCAACGTGCAAGTGGACACGGGAGCGCCACTCCTGCAGATTGAACCCGATGCCGGCGACGATACCGTGGCCGCAGCGGAGCATGTAGTTTTTGGCGCGTCACGCGCCTCGGACGGAAACGAGGAAGCCATCCAACCCAGCTGCCGCCAGAGCCTGGAAGAACTCCGCCAGCTCATGCTGGGCTTTGACGTGGACCCCAAGCACAGCACTCGGCTGCTCACCGAATGGGACCAGAACTGCCCCGTGGACAGCGACGAAATAAGGCAGGCAGAAGACGAGATCCTCAACATCTTTGTGGACATCTGCTCATTGTTCCAGCGCGACCCGGAGGTAAACCGCCGGGCCAGCAGTGAAGAGCCGAGCGCTGAGGCCTATCTGTTCTCGTACTTGCGCATGCTGGAGACGGGCGGCGAAGGACTCCCACCGGCCTTTGTCAGCGCGCTTCGTCGCGCTCTGTCACATTACGGCGTTCAAAGTCTGGATCGCTCGCCGGAACTGGAAGAGAGCCTGCTCTGGATATACAAATCGCACCAGCGCGTGGAGCAGCAAATCGCCCCGGTCATGGGAGTGCTGGAACGGCGTCTGCGGTCCGTTCAGAGGCTTGCTCCGCAGGCTGAGGAATCACTGCGG
>Ga0316363_10000739_pt1 | contig 36603 bp, 37 predicted proteins | sample Sb_taG_3_FD_200459 | JGI IMG/M metagenome (GOLD analysis project Ga0316363, IMG submission 200459) | Peat soil microbial communities from Weissenstadt, Germany - Sb_50d_a_PC metaG (v2) (version 2) | ecosystem: Environmental > Terrestrial > Soil > Wetlands > Peat | place: Germany: Weissenstadt...
CTGCTGCACGTGCTCTTCGACGTGCTCAGTGTTGCCCTTGACCAGATCGGCCAGCGTAAGGATGCCCGCCTCAGTGTGATTCCCGGTCCGCGCGAAGGTACCCTCGGGCAATTCCTTCAAGAGCTCGTAGTTGTCGGCCCGCAGCCGGCGAAACGTTTCGATCGCTTGCGACACTTTGCGCTTATGATAATCGAGCTGATCGGCCCAAGCTTCGCCGTTGAAGCCGCGCAACGTGGGGTTGTCCTCGGCCGCGATCTGACGCAGACGCATCACGCCGACGGCTTCCGAATCCGCCAAATGGCAGACAATTTGCCGGACACTCCACTGCCCTTCCCCAGGCTTGAAATCCAACTCCGGCCCGGCCGCGCCCATGGTAGCGGAGGCGAGCAACTCCGCGCCGCGGCGGAAACGTTCCAGCAAATCGGCGAGTTCGCTCATGCTTGTAGGCGCACAACGGACTGCGCCTGTGCGCTGGCGGGTCGAATGTCTATTATAATGAGGCCGGGAGCGAAAATGCAGAAACGGCAACTCGCAGTCTTCCTGACCCTGGCCCTAGCGGCGGTGAATCCCGGGTCCGCGCAGCAACAGCAAGTCCAACAGTTGGTCCGCCAGAACACGCGCGGAGCCCACGGAGCCGTCGCGGGCGGCACCGACTTCGCCACCGAAGCCGGCATGCGGATTTATTACTACGGCGGAAACGCCGTCGACGCGGGCGTGGCGACGATGTTTTCCGCGGCCGTCACCGAGTTCTCGCACTTTGGATGGGGCGGCGAGGCGCCCATTCTCATTCGCACCAAGGCGGGCAAGGTGTATTCGATCGCGGGCGTCGGCACGATGCCCAAGCTCGCCACCGCGGACATGTTTCGCACCCGCAAGATCCAGCCGTTTGAGATTCTGGAACGCGATCCCGGCGGCTTGAAGGGTGTGATCCCGGTCGCTGGTTTGATGCCGGCGCTGGTGCCCGGCATGGTGGACGCGGGCTTGGTAGCGCTCAAAGAATTCGGAACCAAATCGTTCAACGATGTGATCGCGCCGGCGCTCGATCTCGCGGACGGCTACCCCATCGACGAAATGCGCGCCAACAGCATCGCCGCGTCGCGCCAGTTCCTGGATATGTGGCCGAGCTCGAAAGCGCATTTCATGCCGGACGGCAAGGCGCCGCGCAGTGGCGATATCTACCGGCAGCCCGACCTGGCGCGCACGCTTCGCGCCATGGCGGACGTGGAAAAGAAGGCTCTGGCGAAGGGCGCCAAGCGCGAAGCCGCGATCGACGCCGTGCGCGATTACTTCTATCGCGGCGACATCGCGCACAAAATCGACGCGTTCGTGAAAGCCAACGGCGGCCTGCTGCGCTACGAAGACATGGCCGCGTTCAAGCTGGAGCCGGAAGAGGCGGCCACGACCACGTTTCACGGCTATCACGTCTACAAGCCGGGTTTCTGGAGCCAGGGCCCGGCGATGCTGCAAGCTCTGAACATCATCGAAGGCTTCGACGGCAAGCCCGCGCAGAACTCGGCGGAGTATATTCATCGCACCGTGGAGGCGCTGAAGTTGGCGTACGCCGACCGCGACACCTATTACGCCGACCCGAAGTTCGCGCAGATTCCCGCCGACACACTGTTATCCAAAGAATACGCCGCGGAACGCCGTAAACAGATCACCGAGCGCGCGTCGCTGGAGTTCCGCCCCGGCGCGATCAACGGCAAGGTCGGCATGCACCCGGCGCTCGCCGAGATGGCGACGCATTACAAAATCGACGACGTGCTGATGGCGCATGACACCACGGCGGTCGACGCCATCGACCATGATGGCGTCGTGTTTTCCGCGACGCCCTCCGGCGCGTGGATGCCCAGCGTGATCGCGGGCGACACCGGAATCCCGCTGACCCAGCGCGCGCAGAGCTTCATCCTGGTGAAGGGCCATCCCAATGAGTTGGCCGGGGGCAAGCGTCCCCGCGTCACGCTGAGCCCGACCATCGTCACGCAGCCGGATGGGCGGCCGTTCCTGGCCTTGTCGACGCCGGGCGCGGACAACCAGGAGCAGTCTCTGATCCAGATCATGCTGAACGTGATCGAGTTCAACCAGAGCGCGCAGCGGGCCATCGAAGGACCCCGATTCCAGACCCGGCATCTTGTGGCCAGCCTGGACAATCACGCCTGGAACCTCGGCGACCTGTTGCTCGACGAGCGCATTTCGCCACAGGTATTTCAGGATCTGGCGGCGCGCGGCCACCGTTTGGAGTGGCGCTCGCGCTTCAACAACGGCGCGGCGCCGGTGTTGATCAAGATGCTTCCCGGCGGCGGGATCGAGGCCGGGGCCGATCCGTTCTACAACCGTTCGGCGCATGCGTGGTGAGTGAACCTCCCGCTTTTTGATCCACCGGAAGCAAACCAGTTCGATCGGGCAGCCCTCGCCGCTAGACTGAGCGCGCTAGCGCGCGACGGAATCTTCATCGGGACGAGCTCCTGGAAATACGAAGGCTGGCTAAACCAGATCTACCAGCCCGAGCGCTATCTAACGCGCGGCAAATTCTCGAGAAAGCGTTTTGAAGCCGAGTGCCTGCGCGAATACGCCGAAACATTTCCGATCGTTTGCGGAGACTTCTCCTTTTATCAGTTCCCTTCCCCCGACTACTGGCACAAGCTGTTCTCTCAGGCCCCGGCGCCGCTCAAGTTCGCGCTGAAGGTTCCCGAGGAAGTGACCGTGGAGATGTTCCCCAAGCATGCGCGCTACGGTCCCCGCGCGGGGCAAGACAACCCTTCATACTTGAGTGCGGATGGGTTGGCGGCCTTGTTCTTGGAGCCGCTCGAACCTTACCGCGAGCGGATCGCCGCGCTGATCTTCGAATTCGGAGCGCGGGGAGCAAGTCCGCGAGAATTCGTAGAGCGAATCGACGCATTCCTAAGCGCGCTGCCATCGCGGTTTCCGTACGCCGTGGAAGTGCGGAACCGCGAATACCTCCAGCCGCGCTATTTCGATTGTCTCCGCGCGCACGGCGCCGCACACGTGCTGAATGCGTGGACGCGCATGCCGCTGCTCTCCGAACATCTGGCGATTCCCGGAGCGTTCCCGGCGTCGTTCACAGTCGTACGCGCACTGTTGCGGCAAGGACGCTCCTACGAGCAAGCCGTCGAACAATTTCAACCCTACGATCGCATCCGCGAAGAGAATCCGGAGGCCCGCGACGCGCTTCGCGCCGTAATTCAACGCATGCGCGAGGAACGCCGCGCCGCCTACATCTTCGTCAACAATCGCCTGGAAGGAAACGCTCCGGAGACGATTCGCGCGGTGATCGCTGATGTGATGGAAGCATGACGCTGGCGCCGCTTCCGATCGATTCTCTCCTGCCGGAAATCGTCAATGCGCTGGAGCGTCACCCCAGCCTGGTGATCGAAGCGCCGCCCGGCGCGGGCAAAACCACGCGAGTGCCGCCGGCCTTGCTCGATCGGGTGCAAGGCGAGATCCTGGTGCTCGAACCTCGCCGGTTGGCCGCCCGCTTGGCCGCACGCCGCGTCGCCAGTGAACTGGGAGAGCGAGTCGGTGAAACCGTCGGCTTCCAGATCCGTTTCGAAGACACCAGCGGCCCACGCACGCGCTTGAAGTTCCTGACCGAGGGCGTGCTCACGCGACGATTTCTCTCCGACCCAAGGTTGGCCCGCGCGAGCGTCGTGATCTTCGACGAATTTCACGAGCGGCATCTGGAAACCGATCTCGCGCTGGCGCTGGTGCGGCGTTTGCAGAAGTCCACGCGTCCGGATCTGCGGATCGTCGTGATGTCCGCCACTCTTGACTGCGCTCCGGTGGCGAAATATCTTGGGCGGTGCCCGGTGCTGCGGTCGGAAGGCAAGCTGTACGAACTGGCCATCGAATACACTCCGCACTCCGCCGCGTCACTCGAAGAACAAGTCGCGACTGCTCTCGGCCGGTTGCTTGATTCCGGACTCGCCGGCGACGTCCTGGTATTTCTCCCCGGAGCAGCCGAGATCCGCCGCGCGTCGCGGGCCATCGAGCGTCTGGCGAAGAGCGCGGATCTGCTGGTATTGCCGCTGTACGGCGACCTTTCTCCCGCCGAGCAAGATCGCGCCATCGCGCCCGCCGACCGGCGCAAAGTAATTCTTTCGACTAACGTCGCCGAAAGTTCGGTGACGATTGAAGGCGTGCGTGCGGTGATCGACAGCGGTTTGGAACGCGTGGCTGTCGATTCGCCGTGGTCTGGTCTGCCTTCGCTGCAGGTAAAACGCATCAGCCAGGCCTCGGCAACACAGCGCGCGGGACGAGCCGGACGTACCGATCCCGGACGAGTGATTCGCCTGTACACGGCGGAGGAATTTCATCGGCGGCCAGCGGCGGGCGTGCCGGAAATCCTGCGCCGGGAACTGTCGCAGATGGTGCTGCACCTGCGCGCCATGGGCACGCGCGAGTTGGAATGGCTGGACTCCCCGCCGCAATCGGCGATCCAAGCGGCCAACACGCTGCTGGATCGATTGGGTGTCACGGCCGAGATGGCGGAGTTGCCGTTGGCTCCACGCTTGGCCAAGTTGCTAATCGAAGCCCGCCGCCGCGGGGTTCCGGAGAAAGGCTGTGAGGTCGCGGCGGTTTTGAGCGCGGGCGAACGGGGCTCCGCCGATTTGCTCACACTTGCCGAATCCGACTGGCAACCCGAAACGCGCCGCGTGTTCGATCAATTGCGCCGCCGCGTGGGCGGGCGCGATCGGACCTTCGCCCATCATGCGGAAGCCGATGCCGCGATTCTTCAGTCTGTGCTCGCAGCGTTCCCGGATCGCGTGGCCCGTCACCGGCGCGACGGCGAGTTGCTGCTTTCGGGTGGCGGCTCGGCGCGCCTGCCCGACTGCCGTTGGGAATTTCTGGTGGCCCTGGATGTAGAGGAGCGCCGCGAGCACGGCCTGCCTTTAGTGCGATTAGCGGCGCGCATCGAACCCGAATGGCTGCTCGATCGCGCCACTGAGCGAAGCACGCTCGAATGGAATCGCGACGCCTCACGGGTCGAACAGGCGACCGCGCTGATGTACGATCAACTGGTCGTCGAAGAGGCTCGAGCACCGGCCGCGGCGAGCGAAGACGCGTCCCAGATGTTGGCCGAGAAGGCTCTCGAAGCGGGCATCGATCGTTTCGTGGACCGCGCGGCATTGGAGCAACTGAGCGCGCGCAGCAGTTTCGCAGGCATCGCCATCGATCCGGAGAGCGCGCTGCGCCGGCTGTGCGAAGGCCGAACCAGCTTCGCCGAGTTGGAGTCCGCCGGATTGCTTTCCGCGCTCACGCCGCCGAACTTGGCGCGGCTCGCTCCCGAGCGTCTCACTCTCCCCGGTGGTCGGACTGTGAAAGTACACTACGACATCGGCAAGCCGCCATGGATCGAGTCGCGCTTGCAGGACTTCTTCGGGGTGCGGGAAACGCCGCGTGTCGCCGGAGTGCCGGTGGTGGTGCACTTGCTGGCTCCGAATCACCGGCCGGTGCAGGTGACCTCGGATTTGGCGGGGTTCTGGGAACGCTTGTATCCGCAGGTGCGGCGAGAACTGTCGCGGCGCTATCCCAAGCACAAGTGGCCGGAAAAGCCGGCGTAGATCAGAGCGTGACGCAGGCCCACTCGCCGTGCTCGTCTTGAAAGCCCGATAGAATCCGAGTGCGCGCCACGCGCTCGAATTCCGCGCGCAAGGGGCCGATCACGTCCTCATTGATGTTGGCGACCACGACATCGAATGCGCCCGATCGCACCGCGCCCACGCTGCCCACAAAGAACGGCACCGGAGCCGCGACCGCTGCTTCTGGGTCGATATCGCAGGCAATCACGCGTCCTGCTCCCAGCAACTTCGCGGCCTGAGACAAGATCCCCGAGCCGCTGCCGACATCCAGCACCGAATCGCCCGGGCGAATCAGGCGCTCCATCGCTTCCAGGCACAGCTGCGTGCAGGGATGCTGTCCGGTGCCGCACTGTGTCCCGGGGTTAATCTCCAACCGAAAGCGCCCCGGCGGCGTGGGCTCGGTGCGCCAGGGCGCGACCACGAAGAATTTCTCGCCGACCAACAACGGTGGCCAGGCATTCTGTGTCGCGGCTACCCAATTGATATCGCCCGTTTCGCGCGGCTCGCCGAACGCTTGTGCGGCCTCGGTTTGGTCGAAGAACGCCTCGACCCATCCATCTCCTTCGACTACGCCCAAGGTTCCCGCCTCGTAGAGCGCGGCGATCAGAGCTTCGTAGTCCTCAGGCTCCACGGGAATGTGGACCGAGACCATGCTCAACCCTGCACGCGCTTCTCTCTGCCAGCCCAGAACCGCTCGCGCAAGTCCAGCTTGCGGATCTTTCCGGTCCCGGTCTTGGGCAGCGGCTCCGCGGAGAACTCGAAAATGCGCGGCAGTTTGAACTTGGCCAGACGCCGCTGCAGGAACTGAAGCAGTTCGTCTTCGGTGAGCGTCGCGCCGGGTTTTAGCACCACGATGGCCGCCGGCACCTCGCCCCACTTGGCGTCGGGCGCGGCAACGACGGCGCACTCCAGCACCGCGGGATGCGCGGCGATCGCGGCTTCCACTTCAATGGACGAAATGTTCTCGCCGCCGGAGATGATGATCTGCTTCTTGCGGTCCAGAATCTGAACGTACCCATCGGCATCCCAGGCAGCCATGTCGCCGGTGTGGAACCACGGTCCGGTCATCGCGGCGGCAGTCGCTTCGGGATCGCGATAGTACCCGTCCATCACGTGGTCGCTCAGGACGACGATCTCGCCCATGGACTCCAGATCGCGCGGGACGTCGCGCATCTCCGGGTCCACCACGCGCAGACTCACGCCTTCCAGAGCCGCACCGGTCATCGCCTGGCGCTGCGCTCGCTGGTCTCCGTACTTCGCCGCGGCGCGCCGGTTCTGGGCCATCGTGACCAGCGGCGAGGTCTCGGTGAGACCATACCCGCTGAAACATTCGGCGTTGGGAAACGTTTGTTCCACGCGTTCCACCAACTGCGGCGAGTTGGCCGCGCCGCCGACGGTGATCCGCCGCATGGAGGAGAGGTTCCATCGGTCGCGGTCCGGAGCGTGCACCAGAGCGTTGGCCATGGTCGGAACCAGGCTCATGTCGGTGGCCCCGTGTTTCTGGATCAGTTGAAACACGTGCGATGGCTCGAAGCGGCGCATTATCACCTGCAGTGTGCCCAGCATCGTCGAGGCGTGCGGGCGGCCCCATCCGTTGGCGTGAAACAGCGGGATGGTGTGCAGATCCACCGCCGAATCCTTGTCCTCGTAATGCAGCGCGACGCACATCGCGTGCAGATACAGCGTGCGGTGCGATAGCATCACGCCTTTCGGCACGCCGGTGCTGCCGCTGGTGTAGAACAGCTCGGCGATGGACATCTCGTCGTAAGCGAAGATATCGGCGCGCTCGGGATGCCCCTCGGCGAGAAGTTCCTCGTAGGTGAGATCGGCGCAGGGCACGCGCTCGCCGATGGAGATCCAGCGTTCGACTACGTGGCACTCGTTACGTAATTCGGTGACCAGCGGCGTGAATTCGTCTTCGAACAAAACCGCGCGCGCGCCGGAATGTTGCAGGATCGCCGCCAGTTCGCCGCGCGAGAGCCGGACGTTCAACGGCATCGCGATAGCGCGGGCTTGAATCACGCCGTAGTAGCCTTCGAGCAACTGATGATTGTTGTAGCTGAGGTAGGCGACGCGGTCGCCCGAGCCAACTCCGAGGCGCGTCAATCCGGCTGCCAGACGTTCGCAGCGATCGCCGAATTGAGCGTAGGTGAACTCTTGGCCGCCCGAGACGATCCCGGTCTTCGCGCCGAACAAGTCCAGAGCCCGATGCAAGCACCGCAGCGGTGTGAGAGGCACAAACATTGATCGCGATTGTACGACAATTCGCGGGTGCGCGGATGAATCGTGTATAATTTGATACCGTTGGAGGTTTCACCATTACCATGGCCAAAGCAAAGAGCTCCGTGGACCGTCGAGGTTTCCTGAAAGGCGCGGCTGCGGGCACTGCCGCCATCAGCATGGGCGCACTCGTGACGCAGACTCCGGCGGCGAAGGCGCAGGGGCAAGCAGGTCAGGCCGCGGGCGCGCGGGGCTCGGGCGGCGCTGCTCAGACGCCTAGCGGAGCGACGCTGGCCCGCGAGAACGGAAACGCGCGGCCGGGGGCTTCGGCGCGCGTCATTGAACATCCCGGCTCGGACTTCATGGTGGATGTGCTCAAAACTCTGAACATCGAGTACCTGGCCGCCAACCCGGGCTCCACCTACGAGTCCTTGCACGAGTCGCTGATCAACTACGGCAACAATCAGATGCCGGAGTTCCTCACCTGCACTCACGAGGAAAACGCCGTGGCCATGGCGCACGGCTATTACAAGATCGAAGGCAAGCCCATGATGGCGCTGATTCACGGCGACATCGGCTTGCAACACGCCGGCATGGCGATCTACAACGCCTATTGCGATCGCGTGCCGATCTTCATGGTGGTCGGCAACCACGCCGACGAGGCCGAGCGCGGGGCGGGGGTGCAGTCGATCCACAGCGCGCAGGACCTGGGCGCGATGGTGCGCGACTACACCAAGTGGGACGACGAACCTTACTCACTCGGCGCGTTTGCGGATTCGGCTCTGCGCGGCTACAAGTTCGCCATGACGCCTCCGATGGGGCCGGTGCTGATCGTGGCCAACAACGAGATCCAGGCGCATCCGATGCCGGCCGAGCGCCCGCGAATCCCCAAGCTGGTGATGACCGCTCCTCCGGCGGGCGATCAGGCTGCGGTGGCCGAAGCGGCCCGGATGCTGGTTGCGGCCGAGCGTCCGCTGATCCAGTGCGAGCGCGCCGTGCGCACTGAGAATGGCGTGAAGCTGCTGGTCGAGCTGGCCGAGACGTTGCAGGCTCCGGTCAACAGCACCGAGCGCATGAACTTTCCCAACCGCCATCCGCTGGCCGGCAACGGCGGCGCCGGCTATCAGCCAGACGTCACGCTGTGCCTGGAAGTGAACGACTTGCTCAACGAAGGCCGCGGCGCCCGCGCGCGTGGAGCCAAGACCATCAGCATCTCCTCGACCGCGCTGATGCACAAGAGCAACATCCAGGATTTCGGCCACTACGTGGACATCGATCTCGATATCGGCGCGGACCCGGAAGCCACGTTGCCTTACTTGATCGACGCGTGCAAGAAGCTGATCACCGCCGACCGGAAGCGCGCGCTCGCGGATCGCGGAGCCAAGATCGCGGCGGCGCATCTCAAGGCTCGCCAGCAGGCCGTTAGCGATGCGAGCTTCGGTTGGACCGCGAGTCCGGTGAGCCTCGGCCGCCTGGCCGCCGAGCTGTGGCCGCTGGTGAAGAACGAGGATTGGTCCTTCGTCTCGCCGCAGGGATTTTTCGGCAACTGGCCGAACCGCCTGTGGAACATGGAGAAGAAGTATCACTACATCGGCGGGCAAGGCGCGGGCGGCATGGGCTACGGCCTGCCGGCTTCGGTGGGCGCGGCGCTGGCCAACCGCAAGTATGGCCGCCTGAGCATCAACGTCCAGACCGACGGCGACTTCAACTATTCTCCGGGCGTGCTGTGGACCGCGGCGCATCACAAGATTCCGCTGCTGACCATCATGCACAACAACCGCGGCTATCACCAGGAAGTGATGTTCGTGGAACAGCAGGCCAGCCTGCACAATCGCGGCGCCGACCGGGCCCATATCGGCACCAAGCTGTGGGATCCGGACATTCAATACGCCAAGATCGCGCAAGGCTACGGCTGGTACGCCGAGGGGCCGATCACCGATCCGAACGATCTGGCTCCGGCGCTGAAGCGCGGGATCGAGCGGGTTAAGAAGGGCGAGCCGGTGCTGATCGATCTGGTCACGCAGCCGCGGTAGCTTCCAGCACGCCCAGACGAGCCCTGTGGCAAACGAAAAGCACGTACGTCTCCTCAAACTCGGCACTGCTGAGTGGAACTTCGCAAGGGCGCAACGATACGATTTCAAACCGGACTTGGCAGGTGCCGATCTTCAAGACCTGGACTTGCAATACGTCAATCTCACTCAGGCCGATCTGAAGGGAGTCAACCTCCGCAAAGCAGTCCTTATTGGTGCGATCTTCGGCGATGGTGAGGCCCACAATGGAATTTCGGGTCCCTCGTGGGTGGATTTGTCTAACGCAGACCTCACCGAAGCAGACCTTACTTCAGCAGACCTTGGCAGAGAGCACGGATACAAAGGCCTATGTTTGCGGGGAGCCAAACTTTGTCGGGCGAAGCTTCGCTACGCAAATCTCAACAGCAGCGATCTCGCAGGTGCGGACCTCACGGACGCCGACCTAACAGGCGCAAAGCTCGCGGATGTGTCTTTCAAGAACGCACTCGTCGTCGGCGCAAACTTCACTGCCGCGCAATACATGAAGTCGGGTCAACTCTGGAATGCAAAGACGGATGCGCGGACAATTTTGCCGTCGTACCTCGATCTTTAGGCTATTGGCGCAATCGGAAGGGCAAAGAGCAAATCGATTTGCTGAATCCAGTAGAAACAGAAGATTGCAACTCGATTCGTATTTTCGGTTGTAACAACGTTCCGTTACCTTCTGGTACTCTTCGTCGGGTGCGTTGAAGCCGTGAATAGGGGAGTTCTTCTAAAGGCGTATCATGGAAGAGAGGCCGCGATGACCGTTCGCGACAACGTTCACCAACTCATTGACGCGCTCCCTGAAGACCGCTTGTCGGACGTACTCGATTACCTCGCCGAGCTTAGCGACACGGACGAACTCAGCGCCGAGACTCAGGCTGCTATCGATGAAGGTTTCGACGATATACGCAATGGCCGCACGATCTCACTCGATGAGTACCGACGGACCCGCGGAGTGTGAAGTATCGGATCGAGCTCTCCAATCGCGCGTCACGGGATCTCGACCGGCTCAGCCGCGACGTGCAGGAGCGAATGATCCAACGTCTGGAGCAAATCGCCGAAGCACCCTACGACGCTCGCCTGTCGGGTCCGCTCACGAACCGGGAGGGGTTGCGCAAATCGCGGGTCGGCGGGTGGCGGATCATCTTCTCTGTGAACCACAGCGATCGGTTGTTGAATGTCGTGATGATCGAACGACGCGGACAAGTCTACCAACGTATTTAGGCGTCCGTGCACGCGGCCCGGTGGGCTTGTATCCTCTTGCGCTCCGCCGCGCTCAATCCCTTCTGCGCCGTCTTCAGATCGTAGTGCGCCTGCAAATTCATCCAAAACTCGGGGGTGTTTCCAAAATAGAGCCCTAGCCGCACGGCCGTATCGGCGGTGATGCGGCGGCGATTATTGACGATCTCCGCGATCCGGTTGGGCGAGATTCCAATCGCCTTGGCAAGCTGGTTCTGCGAGAGCCCGTATTCGACCAGGAACTCCTCGTGCAGCATTTCACCGGGAGTCACTGGAGAAAACTCAGTCTTGCGCATGCGCCTCCTTTAGTGATAGTCGACAATGGAAACTGCGTAGGCGTTGTTTCCGGTCCATTGGAAGATCACCCGCCACTGATCGTTGATCCGAATCGAATGAAAGTTCTTCAGCTTCCCTCCGAGCTTCTCCAGCCGATTCGACGGTGGCACCGACAGGCGAGTCCAGCCGTGCGGCAGCGTTGATCGCCTCCAACTTCCGCTTTGCTCTGGCGGCAAATCCCGAAAATGCTTTGACGGCTGCGTCCTCAAACAGCCGTTCAGTCTGCCTATCTCCGAAGGACTTGATCACCTCGGAAAATTATACCGCACACCGGTATGCGGGAGGATCAACGTCCAGACCGACGATGACTTCAGCTATTCTCCGGGCATGCTGTGGACCGCGGCGCATCACAAGATTCCGCTGCTGACCAGCATGCACAACAACCGCGGTTATCACCAGGAAGTGATGCGGGTGAAGAAGGGTGAGCCGGTATTGATGATCTGGTGACGCAGCCGCAGTAACGCGTCGTAAGTGATTGAGGCAGCAGGGGGGAACTCGAACCTTGGGTTCGTTTGGTAATGCTGTTGCGGGGCGCCTGTGGGGGCTTGGGTTCGTTTTGCACTTTCGCTTGAGTTTGGATTGAGGCGCGCCGCAGGCCGACGATGGGGTGGATTTGCTCTCGGACGGAGGTGTCGAGACGAGTCTCGACACGGCAGGCATGAGTGCCTGCGCCACGATATTGGGTAATAGAGACACTTCGGCTGTGGGAGTTCTGACAAGTTCGTCTCGCGGTGGATTCCGGCTGGGCTTGCGCTTCGCCGGAATCCACCGGAGTGATCGCTACCGAACTGCGTTAACCGCGGACCTTTTCAAAAGCTTCCGTTAGTACTGCCTTTTGGCGGCTCCGCCCCAGGAGCGCTTGCGGGCGTTGGCTTTCGGAAACTTGTGGTCAAATCCGGGCTTACACTGCTTTGAACGAACGCTTGTCACGCTTGAGAACCGATTCTCACCGCCGGGTCCGCCTGTCTCTCAACCAGACGGGCGGCGGAGTTCACTCTACTGCTAGACGAAATGGCTGGCCAGCCAAAAAACAAAAACCCTTCCCGCACCCATGATGAAGCATCGGTAGAAGGGATTTGTGGGTGGTTCGGGGGAAGTGACTGAAAGGAGAGGGAATTGAGATTCTTCTTGGCGTGTCATCGTCCGATGGCTGGTCTGCAATAGCGGAGTATCGCGCGGGGCTGGTGGCTAGGAAGGGAACGCGCGGCATCGAGCGGGTGAAGCTGGGCGAGCCGGTGTTGGCAAGCTGATCGAGACGGCGAGCATCTGCCGAGGATCGGCTCCCGCATGTTGCCGGGTTTCTCAGTGCATTGCTTTCAGGTTCTCCGGATTCAATGCGAGCAGCTCCGGTACCACGAAGGTCCCGTCCTTGCGGATCAGGCGGCCGTCGATATACAACTCTCCGCCGCCGTAATCCGGCCGTTGGATGTGCACCATGTCCCAATGCACCGCCGACTTGTTCCCGTTCGGAGCCTGATCGTAGCAATTTCCCATGGCCATGTGGATTCCACCGTCGATCTTTTCATCGAACAGGATGCTGCCCGTCGGATGCCGGATAAACGGGTTGAAGTTGATTGAAAACTCTCCCACGTAGCGAGCGCCCGGGTCCGTATCGAGCATCCGGTTGAGCATCGCCGTGCGCTCCGCGTTCTCCGCCTGCGCCTTCTCAATGCGGCCATCCTGGAAGGTTAGCTTGATGAAAGCGAACTTCTGGCCGTCATAGACCGACGGCCCGAACCGGATGGCGCCTTGGATCGAATCCTTCACCGGAGCCGTAAAACATTCGCCGTCGGGAATGTTGAGCGTGCCGGTGCAGGGAATCGCCGGGATTCCCTCGATGCTGAAGCTCAGGTCGGTCTCTTGCGAGGGGCTGTAAATTCGCACCGTCCGGCCCTCCGTCATGAGTTTCTGGAGGGGCTTCACCGCTTCCGTCATCTTGCCGTACTCGAGCAGGCAGACGTCGCGGTAGAACGCTTCGAAATCGGCGAAACTCATGTCACAGGCCGCCGCCAGCTCCTCGGTCGGGGCCGTGGTCACCAACCAGCGGGTGTGGTTGACGCGGTAGTCGTTCACCGCCTGCAGCGCCTTCTTATACCGCGCCATCTGCTCCGGCGGCAGGGTGATCTTGGCTTGATCGGCGTCGTCATCCACTCGGATGTACCCCTGCATGGTTTTCATCTGCGCCAGCCTCTCGTCGCCCAGCGCCGCGATTCCCTCGGCGGATAACGTCCCCACGGTGCTGTTGATGACCGCCGCGCCCGTGTCGAGCAAGAACGGATGCCCGCCGATCTCTTCCACCTTGGCTGCGCACGCCTCCGCCAGCACCTGGGCCTTCGGGCCCCGATATTCGACCCAGATGCGATCCCCCGGTTGCGTCCGGACGGCGTTGACCATGAACTGTTGCGCGAGTCGTTGCAGTGTGGGCGAGTCCATGCCTCATGGTAACCGCGGACTGGCCAAAGTATGCCGGCCCTCGTTGCTACGCGCCCAATGCAGTGGAAAGCGGTTTGCTTTAGTGGGGACGCAAAAAGCGATTCGCACTGTCTGACGGTTAACTTCCTGACCGATGTTGCTCCGAAGCATTGGGCCCCGCGGCCTAAGCTGGCCTACTCGTAAAACTCCGGCGCAATTTTGCGCTTGATGCCGGCGGTGTAATCGTGCTGGATCCATAACTGGGCGTTGTTCTTCTTGACGAACTCCTCGATCATGGCCCGGCTCCTGGCCGTCTGCTCTTTGTCGGAATCGAAGGATGGGATGCGCTTGTAGGTGATCTCTTCGGGATAGTGATACAGATCGCCCGACAGCAGCACCGGTCCGGTCTTGGCAAGCTTCAAAAAGAGCGACTGGTGGCCGGGCGTGTGGCCGGGCGTGAACTTGATCACCACGGTGCCGTCGCCGAACACGTCGTGATCCTCGCCCTTGAGCAACAGGGTTTTGCTTTTGGCCAGATCGGTGAAGTAGGCCGCGTCGCCGACGGCTCCCAATTTCTTCTGGGTGTCGCGGCGGGGCGCGAAGATAGCATCGTAGTCGCCTTGCTGCACGATCCAGGTGGAGCCGGCGAAGGCGTTCGCGTTGGCCACGTGGTCGCCGTGATAATGCGAAAGCGCCAGATAGGTGATGTCCGCGGGAGTGTAGCCGATGGCGGCAAGCTGGGGCAGCAGCGGACGATCCACGGTGAACGCGCCCGCCGTCTGCGGGGAGACGCCGCTCTTAAATGCGCTGTCGGGGATCTCGCCGGTGTCCCACATCATAGTGCCGCGGGGGTGGACGATCAGGAAGCACGGGGTGACCATATTGGACGTGGCCAGCTCGCCCGGCTTGAACCCCATCGAGTCTCCGTTCGCCACCGTGATCTTCCCGCAATCGAGAACATAGAGCCGCAGCGACTTGGGCGGCGTGGGCTTACGGGTTTGCGCGTTGGCGGAAGGCCACGCTGCCAGAGCGATCACTGCGGCGGTGCTGAGGACAACATTCATAGTTCGATGGATCATGTTGGAAAGCATACCACCGCGATTCGGGTGTGGGCCAGCTTCGGGCTGACGACTCACACTGTCGGCCAGTTCAACAGTGGTCCGCAGCGCGTCGGAATCGCCCACGTTGCAAGACTTCAACAAGGGTTTGAAGCAGGCTGCGAGCGGCATAAGGGCCTGCCCGGTGATTCTCTGATCCTCCGAGCGCGGATGGCTGTTCGCCATATGAGTAGAATCATTTTATGACGCCGGAAGGGATGCAGCAAAAGCTCGAACGCTATGAGACCGCTCTGCGGAGAATCGTTCGTGAAGTCGCGGATCAAGCCAAGCTGGAAGAGTACAAGACAAGGGCCGGTTTGTTCAGCGACATCGATCTGACCCGTTCCAGCACTTACCGGCGGATCGCAGATATTGCGCTGGCGGCCGTCGAGGGACAAAGCTGACGCATCGTGTGCCACTCGGCGTCGGGGAAGTCGACGTTATCAAAGAGCACCAGCTTTCGCCGTCTTGGCGTGGCACATTCGATTCCCGGCTACCGCCCCGAGTTCAACAATTGGGAAGAAAGAGTTCGCGGGGAAGGCTAGCGCGTGGCGCGATGCCGCACGTCGTCGCCGCGCACCAGGAAAATCACATCCTCGGCGATATTGGTGGAATGATCCGCCGTGCGCTCCAGGTGCCGCGCCACAAACATCAGGTCGAGAGCCGCCAGAACCCTGGCCGGCTGGCTCTGCATCACGTGGGTTAGTTCCTGGAAGACCTTGTCCCGCAACTCGTCCACCTCCCGGTCGGCCGGCAGCACGGACTCAGCCAGAACCGCGTCCTGCCTCACGAATGCGTCCAGACTCTTGCGAAGCATGTCTTCGGCAAGAGCGGCCATGCGGGGGATGTCCACCACAGGTCTCACCTCCGGCTGTTGTATTAGCGAAAGTGTCCGTCGCGCGATGTGCACCGCCAGGCGGCCCATTCGTTCCAGATCGCCATTGATCTTGAGCACCGAAGTCAGGAAGCGCAGGTCCTTGGCCACGGGCTGTTGCAACGCCAACAACCGCGTCACCTGCGAGTCGATCTCCATCTCCATACGGTTGATGCGCGATTCATCCGCGATGATGCGGCGCGCCAAACGCTCGTCGCCCTCTTCCAGCGCCTGAATGCTGCAATGTATGGAGGATTCCACCAGGCCCCCCATTTGCAGCAGGGCTCGGTTGACGTCTTCGAGTTCCTGGGCAAAATGACGCAGTGGAGTCTCCTTAACAGTAATGGATCGGCAGGCTCGCGGAATTGTATTAGGTGGGGACTGGCGACTAAGCGCATGTGCCGCATCTTCGACGATTCTTGGATCGCCGCGGGAGTTGTGAATGTGCCCGCGGCCTTCGGAGATTCGAGCGATTTTTGCGGAAGGCTGCTTTTTGGCCATGAATGAACGTGAATCAACATCAATGGATGGGACGAAGGACGAAACGCTTACTGTTGAACTCGCAGGGCCTTTCTGCTGGCGTTTTGCGAAGGAGCGGAACCGCCCGCGGCGTGGTTCCAACGCCGGTCGATACCACGGGCTACCGCGTCAAATCAATGCGGGCGCCGTGGCGAGATGCAGCGCGAATCGAGGATGGCGCGAGCGCCTTGAATCTCAATGCGCCGGCGCAGGGTGCGTGTTTCCACTCCGCCCCGCCAATTGCATCCGTGTCGCATCCAGACGCTCCGTCACCAACTCCAGAAGCTGCTTCAGGAATGCGTAGCCCATCGCGGGGTCGAGGTTGCAAGCTTCACGGATACGCGCCCCAGGGAAGGCCACCGTGGTTACCGGAGAAAGAGTGCGCGCCTGGAAGTGGGTTCGCGCGTCCTCGGAAAGAGCGGACCAGCCCATGGCGTCGCCGGGGTGCAGGGTTTGCACCCGGACGGGCCGGTTGCCGGCGGTTTCCTCCAGGGCCACCTCGCCCGAAACGATCAGGTGAAAGAAGGACGATTTGTCGCCTTCCCGAAAGATGACCTCGCCGTTCGAAAACTTCCGGTCCTGGGCGATAGGCAGCAGTTTGCGCAACTGCTGCGGATCCAGTCCGCTCAGGACCCGGTAGGTCTGAGCCATCGTAACGAATTCTTCAGGAACTACCATGCCATCCTCCTGGGGATTCTTTCTGCTGGGGCTAGCGCTGCTTCTGCCGGCGGGTGGTGGCGGGCAAAGCCTCTTCCGCCTCCATGTCGAGCTCGACCGTCTGCATGTGTCCGCTGGTTTGGAGCGCCTTGTATTCCCGCAGGGCTTCTTCAGCGCCGACACGCTCGGTGGCGAATCCCACGTGGACCCGCACGTAATCGCCAATCTTGGCGTCCGGCACCAGGTCGAGAAAAATGGGCCTGCAGGTATCGCCAAACTCAACCAACCCGAGCCGGTTATTCCGTACTGTGTATTCCTCCAAAATCTTGCCTGGAACTTCGAAACTCATCCCGTACCTCCGTTCGCAAATCCGGCCGGGGAACGGTTCTTCTCCCATAACTGCAATTGCTCGAGCACTACGGCGAGCAGTGCAGGGAGCGTCTCCTGTACCGGTGGCGTCAGTTGCGCGCCCCATTCTGTCGTGACCGGCTCGATGCCTACCAGCACGACTTCCTCCGGTGCCTCTCCTAGCAACTTCATTGCCACCATCAAGTCCGCGAATCCGAGCCGATGGACGGTTGCTTTCCCGGGCGGTCCATCGAGCGCCCTCCCGGCGAAACGCAGGAGCGTGCCCGGCGTTTCGCCGGCGTTCACCGCATCGATGACCGGTAGACGGGAAAAACCGGAGATGTGGTGAATCAGGCTCAGCCCGTGAGTTCCGCCATCCAGCAGCGCTACGCCCGACGGGACGCGTCAGCTCGTCGACGGGAATGATTTTGTAGCCGGTGAAGATGCTATCCAGCAGGCCGCGGTTTTCCGCGGCCGATACCACCAGGCACAGATGGACGTGTAAGATCCCAAATGCGATACACACGAACACCAAGAAAAAGTGGATCAGCCGAGGGTTCGGCAAGCTGGCCAAGCGGGGCACCCGACCCACCAAATAACCCAGAATCGCGCTATGGCGCAGCCCGTTGAACATCACCAGGCCGGTGACGATTTCCACCAGCACTAAGGCGTAGATGCCGATGTAAGAGAAGGCCGCTATGGCGTTATGGCCCGCCTTCCTGGGCAAGCGCCTGCTCGAAGGCCGGGTTGGTGAACGCGGAGGGCGAGCCTGCGAAGTTCTTCCACGACTTACGGCGCACGGGAATTCTGAACCTGATTCGTGCCGGTGTCCCGGAGCGCGTGGCCATAGTGATTAGCGGCACAAGACGCGCGGTATTCGAACGCTACAACATCGTTTCCGCGGCGGACTTGAAAGACGCGGCCCGCCGCCTGCACGCATACCTGGCGCGCAAACCCGATCTCCCGGCCAAAGTGCACACGCCTGGCGCACATTCGGCCTCGGAGACGCTCCATTCGCGGGCGAGATAAAGGGCGCTAAGTCTTTCGTTTTATTGTGGTGCGGATGAGAGGACTTGAACCTCCACTCCCTTGCGAGAACTAGAACCTGAATCTAGTTTAGCACGTCTCCGTCAGTCTTACTCCGTCTAAAATAGCCTGTTTTTGCTGTTTTCTCTCTCCTGGAATATCCCGGTGTTGCCCCGAACCATGCTCACTTCCGTGTACACTGAATTCATGGCGAGAGGCGATGGAACGCTCTACCGGCGGGGCCGGATTTACTACTATTCGCATTGGGTCAACGGGCATCAGGTCAGGACCTCCACAGGCAAGGCCAAGCTTTCAGACGCGCGGACGTGGCGGGATCGTTACCTGAAACGCGCGGCGGGTTCGCAAATTGAAAAGGTGACCTGCGGCGAACTGCTGGACGGTTTGCTCAGACATGCGGATGAATCGCTGAGACCGGACACAGCGAAGATTTACCGCTGGGTTGTCGAGGCGAACCTGCGCTCGTTCTTCGGGCATCGAAAGGCCGTCTCAGTGACGACCGATCTGCTGCGGGAATATCGGGAACGGAGGACGACGTCGAAGGTCAGCACGACGACGTGCAACCGGGAGCTTTCGCTGCTGCGAATTGCGTTCAACCTCGGGCGCAAGGCGACGCCTCCGTTGGTGGATCGGATTCCCTATTTTCCGATGACTCCCGAGAACAACGCGCGGCAAGGATTCCTGACCGATGAGCAATACCACAGGCTGCGCGATGCGCTGCCCGACGACCTCAAGCCGCTGTTCGTGACGGCCTACTTCACCGGCGTTCGTCTCGGTGAATTGCTGGCGTGGGAGTGGGATCAAGTCGATTGGGAGCAAGGATTCGTGACGCTGCACGCTCAGGAAACCAAAACCGGCCATGCGCGCGTGGTTCCGATTCTTTCGGGAGAAATGCGCGATTGGCTCCAATGGGCGCTTAAGCAGTCCTATGGATGCTCCCAGGTGTTCAATCGCGCTGGTGAACCGATCAAGAAGTTCGCGGCGGCGTGGAAGGACGCCTGCAAGACGGCGGGTGTACCCGACCTGAAATTTCACGATCTCCGGCGTACCGCAGTCCGCAATATGCGGCGTGCCGGGGTCTCTCAAGTCGTCCGTATGCGCATCACCGGCCACCGGACGGATTCGATGGAACGGCGTTACAACATCGTCGATGTGGACGACATCAAGACGGCGAAGACCCTCATGGAGCGTTCGGAACGTCCTTCCGAAGCCAGATAGCTCGCTAGAGCGTTTCCTGCACTTCGTTCTGGCGAGAGAGAATGCGCCTGTTTCCACGCTGTGCTGCACCGAACTCGCAAACGGAGCACAAGGGAGCGCACGACCAGGACTCCATCTGACTAGAAGAAGTCGCCCAGCTATTGTTTGGGAGTGGATGGGGGCGACGATGTAATTTGTCGATGTGGATCGCAGGGCCAACTTTTGAGAAAATGAGAACGGCTAGCGATGACGCATCCTGACGAAGATTTGATCGATCCAGAAGACCTAAGACTGACGGTGGATGAACTGTCGGCGAAGTTCTTAGAGCTTGTTAGATCTATCAGTACGAGTGAAACGAATGAAGAAAAAACGGCCATCAAGGCCAAGGCCCGTGCGTATTTGAAAAGATCAGTCGAGTTAAGCGGTCCGGCACGCGAACATGCTAGTTCTGTGTTCCCATCGCTTTCGGAGGTCAGATGGCGTGACCGTCACGAAAGCATGCGTTGGGATGAGATTCAAAATGAGTGGATGACCTTGCGCAATAAGATTGAATCACTCGCGCAACGCGGATGGCCTGCTGAGAGAATTGAGTTGGTTCAAGACCTAACACGGCTGGAATGTTTCATTGAGGACTGCTGGCCGGATCAAAGTGACGTTGTCGGGCAGATTCGTGCGGAACGATTGGCTGCTGAAGTGAGAAGACCACCCCTAAGCCGCCCGACTTGAGAACGACTGCGCTCTGGATGCCAGCGATCTCCAAAATTAAGGATGTTGCAAAACCTCGGTAATTGTGCAAAAGTACCTAGGAAACGCAACATCTATGAAAGAGGCCACTCCACCCGAAAGAATCCTTGCCCTGGCGCGGGAGCGGAAGATCATCCGTCCCCGTGATCTTGGGAAGATTCCGAGCATGCACCTTCTGCGTCTCGTGCGCAAAGGACAGCTTGTTCGGCTCAGTCGCGGCATCTATTCCCTGTCGGATGGACAATCGACGGAACATCACAGTCTCGCTGTGGTCTCCAAGCAAACTCCCCGAATCATCGTTTGCCTGCTCTCCGCGCTTCGCTTCCACGAGCTGACGACTCAGCAACCCTCCGAAATATGGTTAGCCATTGGAAACAAATCGTGGGCCCCGGCGGTTGATTCCGTCAAACTAAGGATCATTCGTTTTTCAGGCGAAGCGCTCAGGGCCGGGGTGAAGAGCCATGACATTGAAGGCGTCCCGGTCCGCGTGTTCAATCCCGCAAAAACGGTGGCCGATTGCTTCAAGCATCGGAATACGATCGGGCTGGATGTGGCCATTGAGGCGCTCAGAGGCGCACTTAGGCGGAAGAAGGCGACCGTGGATGAGATCGAACGTTATGCTCGCGTCTGCCGCGTATCGCGCGTCATTCGCCCCTACTTTGAGGCGCTGGCATGAAATCCAGGCCTCCGAAGAACGTCGGGGCGACCCAGGGCTGCGCTGATTTCCAGCCTTCCAAGAGAAGCTTGTTTCCGAGCAGCCGTGTGGTAGGTTGAGAGTATGAAGACCGTGCAAGTGCAGCTTTCGGAAGATTTGGCTGAAGCGGCTCAATTGAACCGTTCCAATCCATCCGCCGACGCGGCCCGTCTGCTTGCACTGGAGCTTTTCCGCGAAGACAAGGTCTCGCTTGGCCGGGCGGCTGAACTGTGCGAGACGCCCGTGGAAGCGTTCATGGAGTTCGCCGGTCAGCGTCAGGTGCCTTTGCACTACGGTACGGCGGAACTTGAAGCGGATCGGCAGACATTCCAACGCTTTCAACGGTGAAGGTCGTCTCGAACGCTTCTCCGCTCATAACCCTCGCCCGGATCGGGCATCTCGAATCATTGCACAAGCTGTACGAGGCGGTTCACATCCCCACGGAAGTCTACAATGAGGTCGTCATTGCCGGAGCCGGGATGCCGGGCGCGGTGGCGGTTTCCAAGGCGGACTGGATTCATGTGACGGCGGTGCGGGACGTCGATGGCCTGGCGAAAACGATGGTCAAGACCGGCCTGGGCGCGGGAGAGATCGGCGCGGTTTTCCTCGCGAGGGAACTGGCGGCGGATTTAACTCTCATGGACGAATGGAAGGGCCGGAGGCTCGCTTTGGAGGAAGGATTGGCCGTGGTCGGCTGCGTTGGGATTCTGGAAGAACTGTATCGACGCGGCGAGATCAAGGACCTTCGCCAGATTTACCAGGAGCTTCTTGGCCAGAAAATCCGGGTCGATTTACGCACGCTGCAAAGCAGCCTGGGCGAGTTTAAACTTCCACCATTGTAAGCGGCTGCCGGTCATTGCCTGCGTTGTTCTGCGCCGTTAGGTCGGCTGGTTCCTGCTGGCGTCGTTCTCTGCTTCACCATGCGCGCGCTGAAAAAGTGCGCCACGAAGTGCCCAAGCAAAGCTTAGGGGATGGTGTCTCTCTATCTATAAAATCTTCCTTGAAGATTTTCTCTCTTCTTAGTCTGGCTCCGCTTTCCTCTTCTGCTGCTTGAATTGCTCCTTTTCTTCTCCTCTCTCAGTCTGCGTCTGGCTCCGGTGCCTCCTCCATCTGACTCCTTCTGCAATCAAGAATGTCGTTCCGGCTCCGCATGGGCCTTGACGCATAGGTCCGGTCGGGCCCGTTTTAAATCAGTGTTGGAAGAATCTGGAATTCCAGGAGGAAGACAGGATGGGACGAAGGCCATGGCGGAGGGCGGTGGCGACGCGGATCGAGGGATGGCCTAGAGCCAGCCGAGGACTCGCACTCCGCACGAGGCCGCGACGATGAGGCAAGTCCCGAGGAGTAGGAAAGGAAGGGGACGCTGGCGGGCGAGTGAGCGCATGGCGGGGTTCATGGCGTCAGGCCAATGAATTCCGGCCTCAGCCAGCCAAGAGCGAGCGCCAACAAGACAAAGTTCAGCGTGAAGTAGAGATAGACGATGGTGAAGCGAGAGATGTCAAACGCAATCTGTTCGTAGCGCTCGTGGTCGAGGTTGCGGTGAAATGGCGGCGGCTCCCAGTTGCCGTCGGATTCGGTGTTGGGCAGGTTCATGTTGTCTCCTTTCCCTCTTTCGAGGCGTTTGTTGTTTCTGCGCTGAAAGAAAGAAACCAAGCGCCGAGAAAGGGAAAGGAGAGCGAAGGCACGTCCGTGGGCGACGGGCGAGCGATGAAGCCAGAGGGCGTGACAACCCGCAGGGTTGGCGCGACGTCTGCGCGCGCAGCCCGGACCAGCCGCATAAGCGGCGCGCCCGCGAGACGGGCCGGAGCGGACATGAACCCCGCCACCGAACCGGAGCAACGAACGGACGAAGCCATGACACGCGCGCTCACGACTGCATCTCCTTGACGAAGAGATCGGTCACAACGACGCCTTCGCCGCCGGAGAACGACTGGTGGCGCGGGGTCACAGTGAGAATGTCGATCCGGTGCCGCTTGGCGTCGCGGATGAGCTGGACGAGGCCGGAGCCCTTGATCGTGACATCGAAGAGCCGGAACGTCATCTTGACGATCCGGTCGGTTCCTTCGATGCTCAACAGGTCGTTCCACATCAACACCCGGTAGACCTCGCCGTCGATGAGCGTCAGGCCATAGTAATAGGTCCCTTCCGGCACTGTCCGGTAAGTTTGCTCTTTGTCCTTTGCGTTGATCATCGGTCCATTTCGCGTTCCTGAGTCCTTTGCCGTCCGGGTGTGTGTTCACGCCTCGGCGCGTATTCCGGTCCAAAAACGACGCGGGGAATGTTTTCCCAAAGCTTGTACAACAGGTCGCCGATGGTCTCGACCACGGTCGCCGGGCGCTCGGCGGTGCGCGTCCGGTCAACGGTGCGCGCATTCTTGCGCAACAGTTCCAGTGCGGACATTCGCTGGCCCGAAACGCCGATCGAATCGCGCAACTGGTCTTTGTCGGCGGTGAAGACGGTGATCTTCTTCCGTCCGCGCGAAGCGGCCACGTAAAACAGCTCCCGGCTCATCCGGTCGCCGCAAATCAGAACCTCATCGACGGTTTGGCCCTGGCTCTTGTGCGCGGTAACGGCGTAACCGTGCGTGAACTAGCGGAAATTGTGGGGGATGGTGCGTCCATCCTCCAGGACGATGCCGTTCCGCGCGTTCATGTGCGCGACTTTGACCCGTTCGCCGTTGGTGAACCGGTAGGGGCCGTCGCGCATATTCGACTGGATGGAAAGCCAATCGCCCTCGGCCACGTCGATATCGCGTTTGGCGAACACGCCGAAACACTTCGCCTGCTTCTTCGTGATGTTGATTTCGCGGCCCTGAAGGCTGCGCGCCCGCACCGAGTCGCCGTCCTGGGACAGGACGGTGAACGCTTCATATTTGTGAGCGTCCTTCGTGCCTTTGTGAAACACGAGGACTTGGCCGGGCTCGAAGTTCCGAACGTCCCGCTTCTGAGCCTCGGTAAAATTGAGCGGCTCCAGCCGGTCAAGCTTCGTTTCCGCGCCCAACTCGCCGCGGCGGAGCCGGTCGGCGCGGATGGCGGTGGTGACGCGTGCAATTTCTTCGTGGGTTGGGCAGACGCAGAGGACGGAGCCTTTGGCGTTCCGGTAAGCTTCAGCGACGGCCTCGGGCCTTTCAAACATTCCCGATTCATAAATCGCGCCCATCTTTTCAAGCTTTTGAAAACCTTTGTCGGGTACAACGCGGAGAGCCTGGATCGCTTCACGGTATTGTTTCGATTCCTGCCGCTGCACTTTGCGGAGTCCGACGCTGGCGATTGATTTTTCATCGACCAGAATCCGCAACGAGTCGGAGGCTTCAACCGACTGGATTTGCTTGGTATCCCCGCAGAAAATAATTCGGGCGTCGAAACGCCGGGCCAGGCGCAACAATTCGACCATCTGCCGACCCGAAACCATGCTGGCCTCGTCCAGGATGATCGCGCGGCCACTGACTAAAGGATGCGCCTCTTTGTTCTGAAGCAACGCTTCGAGCGTCATCGCGTTCTGAAACCCGGCTTTCTTCAACTCCTCGGCGGCGCTGAGGGTGGGGGCGACGGCGGTCATCAACCGTCCACCCGCCTGCAACCCGCGCCCAAGCGCGCGCAACGTTTGCGTCTTGCCAGTTCCGGCGGCTCCCTCGATGTTCACGGCGAAGTCGCGCGAATCGAGAACGAACTCGACGACCCGTTTCTGTTCGGCGTTGAGATTGCCGATATTGAACTCTTTGGCCTCTTTCCCCATCCGTTCGTGCTGGTTGCGCCCGCTACGCACCCGTTCGACCATTTCCCGCTCGCGGTCGAGTGAGGCGCGGGTGGCGATGTCGTCACCGGCGCGAATGATCTCGTCCCGGCCCTGCCGTTCGCGCAAACAGCGCGTCAGGTCGTCTATGCGCACCTGCCCGCGTCCATAACGCAGAGCCTCGGCCAGAACGACATAGTCTGGCGCAACGGAGACGCGCTCAAAGACATGATCGAGTCCGTGCTGAAGCGCGGCCTCGGCTCCCATCGTCTTGACGCGTCCTTTCTGGAGGTCGGCCTGTTCGCGAACGTGCGTCAACGTGCGCCAATCCTCTACCGTTAGGCGGTCTAACTGTTGCTTGCGCACCTCGGCGGTGGAAATGCGGATCAGCTTATCGGGACGGGAATCGCGGACGAGGACCGAGACTTCGTTGTCGGACGGTTCACGCCCGTTTTTCTTGATGAACTCAGCGACGGCGGCTTCCCGTTCCCGGCTGCCCTGGCTGAACTCGTCGATCAGCGCTTGAGGAACTCCCTTGATTTCAAAACCGTTCTTGCGGTTTTCGGTTTCGTAACCGAGGGCTTGAACTTCACGGGCGAGGATATTGCGATAGACTTCCGAAAAGAACGCCGAACGCTCGTAGATGCCGCCCGCCTGCAACGCCTTCCACTTCTCTTCTTCCTTGTCCCACGTCATGTTGGCCGCGACGCAATGGGTATGAAGCTGCGGATCGAGGCGGCGGCTGGAGTCGTGGCGATAGCAGGCGGCGACCAGGTTGCCGGTGATCCGGTCTTCGTCCTTGCCTTTGGCGCGGACCCGCGTGGCGGCCTGACGCTCGACTTCGGCCAGGGCTTCCTTGACGGCGCGGTCGTGCGCCTCGGTGAGACGTTCGTCTCCCGTGAGAATCGCCATCATCGAAACCGACTTCGGCGCGGAAAAAGTCAGGTCATAGAGATTGCGTCCATGATTTTCCTTGTCGGCCCCGTGGGTGGGGCTGCTCACCCGCTGCCGAAGTTTTTCGCCGGTTTCGGGATGAAGCCCCTGCCGGACCCGCTCGAATTGTTCGAGCTGAACCTGTCCCGTCAGGCCCAATTTCTCCGCGCCGACGCCGAACCATGTACCGGTGACTTTTTCGCCTTCGGCGTAATAGTCGTTGCGCTCAAGGTGCTTCGCGGCATAGCCGGAGCCGTTTCGCATGACTCGGATCGTGAGCATGACAAGACGATATTAAAGGCAAAGAATTCGATCTCCAAAGAATGCAGCCTCGGGAAACCTGAGGCCACACGAGGAAGAACGCGGCCTGCCGCCGTTCTTCTTCGTGCGAGCGTTCTCCGGGAAGAATCGCTCTACCGAACCTCGTGGATTTCGAACTTTTTCACGGCGTGCATTACGCTATCGAGATCGAACCGGTTGCAACGACGACCCAGCCGGATGACAGGGATCGCCTTACGGCGCACGAGCGATTGCACGAAACGTTTGCTGACGCCGAGCCTCCGGGCCACGGCCTGGAGGTCGGCGAGGTGATCGCTGTCATCCGGCAAAGGGCTGGTCGGTTTCATCGGCACGGGCTTTGAAATGGGCGGCTGAGCGTCGTCGGCCGGGTTGAGCTGCTTCGTGAATTTCATGGTGTCCTCCTTCTCTTTTCCGGTGGGTGAGAACCCGGAATTTCTCGTCAAGAACGGAACTGCTCACTTGTTCCGTGCCGTTCATGCCTGAACGGAAGACCAGTGTTTATACGCGCGTATCAGGAAGCGCGACAAGCTGTTTTTGAGGGGAACGAACGATTGTTGCGATGTCATTGAGACTGAAGACGCTTCGAGGCATAGTCTTCTTGAGTTGGAGGATACACTCCATGAGCGGATCGCACGCAAAGATGGTTTCTGCTTGAACGCCGAGGCCCTTGATTGCTCAAATCGCGGATGCCATGAAGACTGCTAGTTCCGACATCCTCCGAATGCGAGCGGTCTCCCGTTCCGAAGTGCTAGCGCAAACATTCTGCGTAGTTTATGCTTTGAAGGTTGGGTTGTGACCGAAAAACAGACCATGCCTGCCACCGTTCCTCTTGCGACTCCGGCGAACGTCCCGAACCTATCCGCCGACCAAGTGCAAAACGGGATGCTTCATCCGGCAATCGAATTGATCAAGTTGTTTTCCTCCACGCAATGGGAGGAGTTCATCCAAGAGTGGGCCCACAGTCTCAAACCGCAGTATTCGGATGTCGTGAGGTGCGGGGGGGCTGGTGACAAGGGAAGGGATGTCATCGGCTACGTCGGCGCAGCGAGCAGCGGCGTCTGGGACAATTATCAATGCAAGCACTACGATCATCCCCTACAGCCCGGCGATGTCTGGCTGGAAATCGCTAAGGCATGCTATTACACGTCGATCGGTGAATACGTCTGGCCACAGCAGTATTTTTTCGTAGCGCCGCGGGGAGTAGGAACGACGCTTCATTCTCTACTGAAGAATCCCGCACGATTGAAGGAGAGATTGGTTGCGGCATGGAATTCAGATCTTGCAGCAAAGATCACCGCGACCGGCTCCGTCCCCTTGGAAGGAGCATTGCAACTACATGTCTCTGGTCTGGATTTCAGCGTTTTCAAGGCGCTTTCCATCTTGTCTGTAATTGAACAGCATCGCAGAACTGGATGGTTTGCGGCGCGGTTTGGCGGCGGGTTGCCTCCCATGCCGCCGGATTTGATTCCACCTGCCGAAATCGCGCCGCAGGAAACTCGTTACGTTCGACAGCTCTTGAATGCCTACGGAGATCACCTCGCGACCTCTTTGGGTGACGTCGGCGATCTCGTGCCGCACCAGAACCTCCGATCACATTTTGATCGCGCTCGACAGGAATTTTATATCGCTGAAACCCTTCGCAATTTCTCTCGCGATACCCTTCAACCAGGGGAGTATGAGAATCTTCAGAACCAGTTCCACGCAGGTGTTGTCGATACAGTCGCTGGCCAGCATGCCGACGGATATGCTCGTGTCATCGAAACAATCAAGACAGCGCGCGCATTGCAGATAACGAGCCATCCGTTGGTTCCAAGAGTGAAAGTCGAAGCTAGAGGCGGAATCTGTCATCAACTCGCCAATGAGGATAAGATCCAATGGGTCCCATAGCGCCAGAAGTATCCTCGGTCTCACGGCAGTCACCGTTCAATAGCCCGCTTGAATGTGGCCTGCGGGCGCTTGTGCTCCTCGTAGAGGCGTATCCAAAATCCTGCGATCTTCAACGATTGGTGTACTACGACTACCTGCTCGTGCATTCGAAAGATGCGGGAGGACCAGAAAGCCTACATCCAGCCACTCCTCACCGTTCCGGCGAGTTACTCGTAAGGCGGGAGCTGCTGGATACCGGCCTTCTGTTATTCCTGAGTCGTGGCTTGATCGAACGGCACTTTTCAACCACTGGCATCGCTTACGTGGCTTCGGAAACGGCAGCGCCTTTTCTAGATTGCCTTGCTTCCCAATACGCCGTCTCTCTGTATCAGCGGGCGGGTTGGGTAATCTCCTCATTTGGCGGGTTTGCGGACAATTCTCTGGCCGATTATTTCCGCTCCAATCTCGATCAATGGGGAGCGGAATTTGAAACTGAGTCTCTGTTTCGGGAGATTCCGGGTTAGCGGCGCTATGGCATTCCAGATTACAGGACTGAGGATGACGGGCATCGGTAAGCCTCCCGCTGAAGTCACGTTCACCGCGGGCTTAAACGTTATTTCCGGGGCATCGGACACCGGGAAGTCGTTCGTTGCTTCTTGCATCGATTTCATGTTCGGTGCACAGAACCCGCTGCGATCCATTCCAGAAGCCAACGGATACAATCAAATATTTCTGGGGCTTCGCTCTGGAAATGATATCTTCACGCTGGAGCGGAATAAAGAGGGTGGAGACTTTAATCTCTACCCAGCGGATTGGAACCACCTCCAAGGAGTAGATCCGACGCTCTTAGCTTGGAAACATTCTCCAACGGACGACCAGACAGTGTCAGCGTTTTTTCTCAAGTTGTCGGGGTTGTTTGGCAAACAGATTCGGCGTAACGCCAGGAACGAAACTAGGTCAATCAGTTTCAGGCCTCTGGCACGTTTCCTGAACGTAGGAGAAGAGCGAATTATCACTACCGGTTCACCCGTCTTGACTGGTGAAGTCGTATCACGAACCGAAGACATTTCTACTCTGAAACTGTTGCTCACGGGAAATGACAGCACGGGATTAATTGCAGGTAAAGATCCCAAGATCCGCAAAGCGGAACTGAATTCGAGGATGTCCCTCCTTGATCAACTAATTGGCGAACGAGAACAAGCCTTGGCGAGTCTCACAAACGCACCAGCGGAGATCGTTGGCCAGATTCAGCGGCTGGATTCGGCAATTCAGGATGTCACAGAGTCCGCAACAATCGCGGAAACCGAGATGACGCTGCGGGAGTCCGAACGTCGCGATGCATGGACAGAGATTCAGCGAATTAAGTCACGGTCGATCTCGGTCAGAGAGCTGCTCGGCAGATTTGCGCTGCTGGAAAGCCAATATAAGACTGACCTTGATCGGCTCTCCGCGAGCATCGAGGCCGGTCAGGTACTGAAACAGGTTCAGGTAGGACAATGTCCTCTCTGCGGCGCGCCGGTAGGGGGACACCAGCACGACGGGGTTCCGCAGGACGAAGATATACAACGCCTTCTTGGAGCGTGCGAGGCGGAGAGCACCAAAATTTTTCCTTGTTGCGCGATCTGGCCGAGACGGTTGAAACCCTTCATCAAGAAGAGACGAACCTAGCCGAGGATGCCGAGGCGCAAAGTGTTGTCCTCGATACGGCGGTGCGTCGTCTTAAAGAGATACTGGAGCCTACCGTTCGCGATACGCGATCGCGGCTTTCCTCACTGATCGAGGCTCGTGGCAAGTTCCAGAAGGCAACTGCACTGGCCGAGGAACTGGACGAATTCAAGAAGATGAGAGAAGTTGCCGAAAAAGATTTGAAAACCCGGTCATCGAGATCAAAAGATACGATTGTTGTCGAGTCGAGCGAAGTGGATCAGTTTTGCCAGACGGTCGAACAGTTTCTGCGTGACTGGAAGTATCCAGATTTGACACGCGTGACGTTTAGCGAAGAAAAACAGGATCTTGTAATCTCTGGCAAGAATCGAGGTAGTTACGGAAAGGGTTTGCGCGCGATTTCGTATGCAGGATTTACAGTTGGCCTACTGAAATACTGCCAACTTGGGAGACTATCCCATCCTGGTCTCGTCATCCTAGATTCCCCCCTTGTAACGTTCCGTAAACCTGACGTGCCCGAGGGCGAGGCAATCACCGACGACGTGAAAGAGGCATTCTACGTCGCATTGGCGCAGACGCCCGCGACTGAGCAAGTGCTTATTCTGGAGAATGAAGACCCGCCCATGGCGATCCGAGACAAGATTAACTACATTCATTTCAGCAAATCGGCCATTGGACGCTATGGCTTTTTCCCGACGTAGCAAGAATCAACCCCGGCTCCCTTGCGGGAACCGGGGGATGACGCGAAGCCGCTCTACGCAGCCTTTTTCTTGACGGCCTTGGGTGGAATGTCGGCCTTCGGCTTGCGATCCAGCTTGCGGATCGCACGGGCGCGGATTTCCCACGTCTTCGTGGAAATGACCGCCTTGCCCGCTCCGACGACCTGAACCTCGCGGTCGTATTCGCTGGAGCGGAGCTCACCTTCGACCATGACATGATCGCCCTTGCCGAAGTCCTTCACCGCGTCGGCCAGTCCGTTCCAGGCGATGACGCGATGCCAGTCGGTGTGCGACTGCCACTCGCCGGACGTCTTGTCCTTCCACGAGACCTTGGTGGCGAGACGCAGGATGGCGAAGCCATCGTACTGGTCGGCCTTGTCGGCGATGAATCCGACGAGGGTCACGCGGTTGGTCCAATGCGGGGCGGCGTTCGTTTTCTGTTCCGTCTTTTCGTTCTTTTTCATGTGTTGTTCCTTTTCTGGTGAAGGCTTGTTTGGTTCCTTCGCAAACGAAGCGGAACCAAAAGCCGGAACGAAAAGGACAGAGCGACGATTTGCCGGGGAGCGGCGCGGGAGCGCAACCGGCAGGCGGCATGACAGGCGCATTGTCCTGGCGGGACGCCTGCGCGCTGCAAGCCGTGTACCGGCAGGCCAGCGGAGCGGACACAGAACAAAGAACGAATGGAACAGACGCGCCACCCGGCATCCACCGCCGCGAACCGGAGACCACCCGACGACAAGGCAGCCTCCGGTACAAAGCGGCTATGCGCTCACCATCTCGGGAGAGGACACGGACGCGCGGGCATGGAGCCAATCGGCGGCGGCCTGAGCCTTGGACGCGGCGGTGAATAGGGCGCGCTTGTCGGCTCGAAGGATGCCCAGCCAGTGCGCGAGGTAGGCGGCGTGATCGGGGCGGGGATCGTTGGCGATTCCGAAATCCGCGCAGAGGAAGGCCGCGCCCAGCTCGGCCACGAGTTCCTCGGCGGCGTAGGCGGCTTCGTCAAACCCGCTCTTCAAGTCGCGGTTGAGGCGGTGAGGGGCTCCGGTCCAGTGAATGCTTTCATGCGCGCGGGTGGCGTAATATCCGGCAGCATCCTTGAACGATTCGAAGGGCGGGAGCTGGATGAAATCGCCGGACGGACTATAATAGGCGCGGCTTCCGCCGTGATGCACCTCGGCGTCCAGCTGGGAGAAGAATTCTTCCGCCTTGGCAATCCGCTCCTCTTCGCTCAGCGGGTCGGCAACCGGCGGCAAAAATCCGTCCACCTGCTCGGCGTTGAAGACGTAGTAGGCCCGCGCCAGAATCCGGCGGTTGTGGTCGTGGGAAGATTCCGCGGGTTCGCGCTCGGCTCCGTCCTGCGGTTCGTCGCCGGGCTTGTCGTTGAACTTCCAGAACACTACGAGGGCGGATTTCTCACCCTTGCGGACTTGCGCGCCCAGCTGCTGCCATTGCGGATAGGTCGCCCACAAGCCCGAGCCGTAACCGCGTTTTTGCGCAATCGCCCACAGGTTCAATACATTGATGCCGCGATAGGCTTTGCGTGAAATGGCATTCGTTGGCGCGAAGGTGTCGGCCTTTCCCTTGTGCCATGGCATGCGCCATTCGCCCGCGCCGCTTTCGAGGGCTTCGATAATCTGGTCGGTTACGCGCTGGTAAACGTCCGCTCTTTCGTTTTGGTCTTTCATCTTGTCTCCTTGGTGGATGGGGTTGTTTAAAAAAAACAACCCCCGAGCCCCTCGGCGGCGAGAGTGGGGAGGCAAGGTCACAGGCCGGAGCGGCCGGAGGGGGATCGCCCATCCTTGGAGCGGAGCGGAAAGGACGCAGCGAAGCGGAGAGCTGCACAAGCGAAGCGCGGAAGCTTGGGGAGACCGGCTGCGAAGCCGAAGGGTCAGCCTTGACCGCGCCAGGGGCGAAGCCCCTTAGGAGAAAGGATTTGAAGCTGCTAAACCATGAAAACATAGAAAGGAGATAATGTTGATTCACACAAGCTTGAACCGAACCGAGGTCTGGCGCTAGGGTGACACGATGTCTACGAATCGGGTTCCTTGGCGCGTGGGCTGGAGAATCGGAGAGCGAGGGGTTCAGTGCTTGAAGAAGGAACATATGGGGAAGCTCGAACGTTTCGCACGTGAAGTAGGTCAGGGAGAGCGCGGTTTGGCAGCGTGTACGTACAGCCTCGTGATGATCGCTTCAGGGACGTTGTCATGAATGTTTTCGACACCCACGCGAAGATCGTTGGCGATTACGCCAAATACATTCGCAGTTTCATCAATATCGCGGACGCAGGAATCCTCAAGGAAGTCGACCACGCCCTTGAAAAAGGGAAGCTGTGGCCTGAACCACTACTGCAATTCAACCCGGCTTACGAGCTAGCCGGTAGCGTCACGGAAATTGCCAAGTCTGGCCAGCTTCACGGTGCCATACCTGACATCTTTAAGGGCTATTCCTTGTATCGCCATCAACTTGAAGCGATCACACTTGGTAGCAACGGTCAGGATTTCGTCGTAACCTCCGGGACGGGCTCAGGGAAGTCCCTAACCTACATCGCTTCGATCTTCCAAAAGTTACTGACCGAACCTCAACTGAGCGGCGTAACCGCGATCATCGTCTATCCGATGAACGCGCTCATCAATTCCCAGACAAACGAATTTCGGACGTACCAAGAGAATTACGAGCGAGCCACGGGCAAGACCTTTCCAATCAGCTTCGGTCAGTACACAGGCCAGGAGAAGGAAGAGGTCCGGAGAAGATGCGGCAGAACCCGCCGCAAGTTCTCTTAACGAATTACATGATGCTGGAACTCCTGTTGACGCGGCTACAGGAACGGTCCATCCGAGGAGCGATATACGACAACTTGCGCTTCCTCGTGTTCGATGAGCTTCACACCTATCGGGGCCGTCAGGGAGCCGATGTCGCAATGCTCATCCGCCGCATTCGCGCTCAGTGCAAGCAGTCGATCACATCCATCGGCACATCAGCCACCATGGTGTCAGTTGGCAGCCTCGCTTCGCAGCGAGAGGAGGTCGCGAAAGTTGCCACCACAATGTTCGGTCGACCGTTTCGTGCTGAGCAAATCATCAATGAGACGCTGACCCGCTCCTTGATCTACTCCGGAGATGTTCCCGATCGCAAGGCTCTCGCGAGGGCGATCGGTGAGGGCATAGATACCAGCGCTGACGAGGCGAAGCTTCGGTCGCACCCGGTTGCTGTCTGGCTGGAGAACCGCATTGCGCTCGAAGAACTCGAAGGCCAACTCGTTCGTCGGAGGCCGCAGCCGATTGGTAGCGTAGTGACCGCTCTCGCCGAAGAGTCCGGACAATCAGAGGAAATCTGTCGGACGTGCCTTGCCGACCTTCTGCTTTGGATTAGCACTGTTAACCAGCGACTCCGAAGCACCGGGTCGCGTTACACGATCCTTCCGTTCAAACTTCACCAGTTCATCGCTCAGACCGGCTCAGTTTATACGACGCTCGATCAAGGCGAGAATCGTTTCATCACGCTTGAGCCGGGGATATATAAGAAGGACGAGGGCAACAAAAAGCCACTTTTCCCAAACGTCTTTAGCCGGTCAAGCGGACATCCCTTCATCTGTGTGTCTCTCGCAGGCAGTCGATTGGAGCCAAGAGAGTTTCGTGAGAGTTCGGACGAGGAAGAGCGAGCGGATGATGGGTATTTAATTATCGGCGAAAATATATGGGACCCGGTGACCGATCTCGACTTTCTGCCCGAAGCGTGGCTTCGAACAACGAAAAGCGGAACTGTTCCAGACTCCAAGAAAGCCGCCCGTTTCCCACGGCGTATCCATTTCGATGAATACGGAAACTTCTCGGATGCGGGACCGATGAACTTCTCGGGTTGGTTCATGCCTGCGCCGCTTCTCTTTGACCCTACTGGTGGTGTGTTTTTCGATACGAAGACGAATGATGGAACGAAACTAACGAAACTAGGGAGCGAAGGTCGCAGCACGTCGACCACGATCACTGCTTTCTCAATCCTTAATCAACTCAACGATGCGGGCTATGATCCTAAAGATCAAAAACTCCTCAGTTTTACCGATAACGTTCAAGACGCCGCGCTTCAGTCCGGTCATTTCAACGACTTCGTACAGGTCGTGCAACTGCGAACAGCTATTCACAAGGCACTTGCCAGTGCACCAGACCGTACTCTGACATATGCCACTATTGGCGAAGCAGTCTTCAGGGCGCTCTCCTTGCCGTTTCTCGACTTCGGAAACCGTGACGAGGAGCCAACGTTAGCGCCCGTCCGCAGGGACTACGAAAATGCTCTCCAGTCCTTCCTCTTCTATCGCGCCATAGCCGACCTCCGTCGCAGCTGGCGAATCGTGCTTCCGAACCTCGAACAGTGCGCCCTACTGGCGGTGGATTACGCGCACCTCGATGAAATAGCCGGGGAGGAGGGGTTCTGGGCCGACACGCCTTTCGTCCGCGACCTATCCCGCACCGATCGGCACGACTTCTTGTCAACAGTTCTGGACTTCTTTCGTCTTGAATACGCGCTCCATAGCGAAAATTTCCTAACCGCATCGCGCCTGAAGGAAAGCGAAAAGGATTTTCGCGAGCGGCTCAGACCGCCATGGTCCCTCGATCTGCACGAGGATCTTCGTGAACCGTGCGTCATCCGCCTCGATCCACTTCACAGATCGGCAAGGCTTTCCTCGAAGAGCATGGGGCCCGCCAGCGCCCTCGGAAAGTACATCAAGCATGTCGCCAAACAAAAGGACTTTGATCTCGATGACCTTCGAGGAGATCGTTATCGCGATTTTATTTTGCAGTTGATGCGCAAACTCAAGGACGCTGACTATCTCTTTGAACAGACAGCGCGGAGTGAGAAAAACGAAGATGTTCCGGTCTTCCGCCTGAGGATCGAAAAGTTGCTGTGGAAGCTGGGTGATGGCGAGACGGTGAAACCGGACGTGATCAAACGGCGCTCGTATCTTGACCAGAAACCAAAACCGAACCTGTTCTTTCGTGATATGTACCGGGAGTTTTCTCCATCGAAACGTCTCCGAGCCGAAGATCATACCGGACACGTAAAAACCGAGGATCGTACTGAGCGGGAAGAAAGGTTTCGAGCCGGGTCAATCAGCGCGCTATTTTGCTCTCCAACGATGGAGCTCGGCATCGACATCGGCGGACTCAGCGTTGTTCACCTCCGGAATGCTCCTCCAAACGCCGCGAATTATGCGCAGCGGTCGGGCCGCGCGGGCCGCAGTGGCCAAGGTGCGTTGATCTTTACGTATTGCTCCAGTTACTCCCCTCACGATCGACACTACTTTCATCAGCAGCCCGCACTTGTCGCAGGCGTGGTCCAGGCTCCCAGGCTCGACCTCTGCAATCGCGAGCTGCTCCTGACACACCTGAACGCCCTCGCCATCAGTGAGGTCGGATTGCCCGGACTCGAACCCCAAGGTGGCGAACGACCTTCGCTGATGCGTCTCGTTGTCGACGACAACGCCGACATGCCTCTGGCGCCGGGAGTTCGCGATGGCATGCGCATTCCTCCCGAAAACTATGCGTCCATTAAGGCTACATTCCGGCGGGTGATCAAGGATTTCGAGATCGAACTCACCACTCGCGCGGGTAGTTGGTACTCTGACGACTGGATTGACCACAATTTAAGCACACTTGCGGACCATCTTGACTCTTCGATGACACGATGGCGGCGGCTCTACCGTTCGGCTCGGACGCTTTTGACGCGCGCGACGCAGCCGATTGAGAGCGGTCGTCTGAGCATCGGCGGCGACGAATACAAGAGGTACAAACGATATCAGGATCAGGCCAATCGACAGCTCAGTTTGTTGCGTAACGATGTCGGGGGCGCTGCCGAGCGATCCGAATTCTACCCCTACCGCTATCTTGCGTCGGAAGGTTTCCTGCCTGGTTACAACTTCACGCGGTTGCCGCTCCGGATTTTCATACCGGGCGGCAATACGACCGGCGAGTTTATCTCACGGCCACGCTCAATCGCGCTACGCGAGTTCGGTCCGCTCAATATTATCTACTACAACGGTCGCAAGTACCGCGTTTCGCAACTGGTCGTGCAGGACGCGGAGTCGTCGCTCATTGAAGCCAAGATCAGCACGAAGGCAGGTTACTACCTCTCCGGGGAGCAAAAAGACCTTGAGATTTGCCCCTTTTCCGGGGTCAACCTCGGCGACAATGCAAATAAGGAACATCTCCATGATCTCCTCGAAATGTCCGAATCCCGAGCCGAGGAGGTCGATCGGATTTCGTGCGAGTGGGGTATTTACTTCACTCAGGTGACCCCTACCGGTTGTGGTCGGCGTCTGAGCCGACGGCGGCACACCTGACCAGAGATTTGTATGGCACTGG
>Ga0316363_10000740_pt1 | contig 36541 bp, 32 predicted proteins | sample Sb_taG_3_FD_200459 | JGI IMG/M metagenome (GOLD analysis project Ga0316363, IMG submission 200459) | Peat soil microbial communities from Weissenstadt, Germany - Sb_50d_a_PC metaG (v2) (version 2) | ecosystem: Environmental > Terrestrial > Soil > Wetlands > Peat | place: Germany: Weissenstadt...
TCCCGCTGGCGCCACTCGCGTCGGATGCATCGGTCGCCGTTCACCCGGACGAAGCGGCGGACGCGATCCCGGCGCTTGCGGCCGTGCCGTGCGCTGAAAAATTGGCTGCCCCGGTACAGGTCGTCCCGGAGCCGACCGCGAAGCTGCCCCCGGCGCAGGTGCTCCCGGCGGAGGCAGAGGCGCCTTGTATACCGGGCGCGGGCCGGTCTGCGGCATGATCATGCGCGGCGATGGCGCAATCGGAGCCGCTGGCTTCGCGGGCGCCGCGGCTTGCATCTGCGTGACATTCGCCGTAGGCTGCGCCGCTGGCGGAGCACTACCAGCCTGCGCTGCAGGAGCCGTAACCCGCGGCGGAACCGCGATCGCAGGCGGTGCTGTACTCGTACTTGTAGCGGATGGACCCGCAGCCGGTGTGGTCGCGGCGGGTGGGGTTACGGGAACTTTGGGAGGAATCACGACCACCGTCGGCGGCCGATACCCGGCAGCTACCGAAGCCGGCGTCACCATTCTCGGTGCCGGCGGCGCAGGCGCGGGAACTTCGCCCGCGGGCTTGGGCGGTACCGCCTTCGGCGGCGCCACGGGAGCCACCGGAGCTTCTGCCTTCGCTTCTACCACTGGCGTCGTAACCGCCGGCTTGATTACCCGACGCGCCGGAGGATGCTCAATTGCTTCCTTTTGCTGCGTGATGAGGCGCAGAACGTCTCCAGGTCGCGAAATATGCGAGAGGTCGATCTTGGTCTTGATGCCTTCTTCGCCGTGGGCGGCACGCGAAGTCTTCGCCGAACCGGGCGCCCCCTCGAAGCGGCCACGGAGATGTTGCCGCACCAGTTCCGCTTCGTGCTCTTCCAGAGAACTGGAGTGCGTTTTCTTCTCCGTAACGCCCACCGTGGTCAGCACGTCAAGAATTTCTTTGCTCTTGACTTCCAACTCACGGGCCAGATCGTTGATTCGAATCTTACTCATCCGCCGTCGTTTCCTCTTCTTGCGCCGCTAATCTCGCGTGTCTAAGCTCGCATATCTAGGCTCGCATATCTAACCTCATGAAATCCCTGTGCAATCTCACTTCCGGCTGACGAAGCCCGCGCTTTTGGTCCGGATGCAACTCCGGACTCGCCACGCTCCCAGGTTCAGCTCTGCTTGTCTTCCGGGGCTTCTTCAGTCGCAAGCTCGGCGCCTTCTTCTGCTGGCGCCGTCTCGGTGGGCTCCGCTTCCGCGGCCAACGCATCCGCTTCTACCGAGCCTTCTGCCAGCGATTCCTCGCTGAAAGTCGCTTCGGTGGCGGCTTCTCCGGTGCTTTCCGGTTCCGCGGCGGCTACTGCCTCGCCGCCATCCAGACTGGCGAAATAATTATTAACCGCAATACTGATTTTTTCCACCGTTTTCGGGCCAATGCCTTCAATCGCTTCCAGTTGCTCCGGCGTCATATCGGCTAGCGACTCCACCGTGTTCACACCCGCCGCCTTCAGTTTCTCGACCAGCCCCTCGCCTAGTCCCGTAACATTCTCCAGCGGAGTTACGGTCTGCGTGACCAGCGCCGACATCTGCTGTTCCACTTCCTGCCGCTTTTCTTCCTCGCTCTTGATGTCGATCTTCCAGCCCAGCAGCTTCGCCGCCAGCCGCACGTTCTGCCCTTTTTTCCCAATCGCCAGCGAGAGCTGCGTATCGTCCACCACCACTTCCAAATGCTTGTCCGCCGCATCCACAATCGTCACCCGGCTCACTTTCGCCGGCTGCAGCGCTTTCTCCGCGAACGTAACCGGATCCTCGTGATACTCGATGATGTCGATCTTTTCTCCGCGCAACTCGCGAATGATCGACTGCACCCGCATCCCCTTCATGCCCACGCAGGCTCCGACCGCGTCCACGTCCTTGTCCTTCGACATCACCGCGATCTTCGTGCGCTCGCCCGCTTCCCGCGCAATCGCGCGGATCACCACCGTGCCGTCATAAATTTCCGGTACTTCCGTCTGGAACAGATGCTGCACCAGTTCCGGCGCCGAACGCGAAGCGATCACGCCCGGACCTTTCACCGCTTTTTCCACGCGCACAATCACGACCCGAATCCGTTCGCCCACCGCGAACGATTCCAGCCGCGACTGCTCCTTGCGTCCCATGCGCGCTTCGGCCTTGCCGATATCGAGAATCACGTCTGGACCCTCGAGCCGCTTCACGGTCGCATTCACGACCTCGTTCACATGTCCGATGTATTCGTTGTAAACCGTGTCGCGTTCCGCCTCCCGCACTTTCTGAAAGATGACTTGCTTCGCCAGTTGCGCCGCAATCCGCCCCAGAATTCCTTCCGTAACTTTCGGGATCAGCAGCTCTCCGCCCGCTTCCGCGCTCGGATCCAGCTTCCGCGCCTGCTCCACCGTTACCTGCAGATTCGGATCTTCCACCTGCTCCGGAGTCTCGACGATCGACTTCACCGCATAGGCACTGATCTTGCCGCTGTCTTTGTCGAGTACCGCGCGCAAGTTTTCCTGCGTCTTGTAGTACTTGCGTGTGGCCACCACAATGGCGTCCTCGACCGCACTCACTACAATCCGCGGGTCAATGCCTTTTTCCCGGCTGACCCCTTCGATGATGTTGTAAAGCTCACTAGCCATAAAAATTTCCAGGTCTCAGGTCTTAGGTGTCAGGTCTCAGGATTTGATTTTCCTGATACCTGACACCTAACACCTGACACCTTGCTCCTAGATCTCAGGCACCAGATTCGCTTTCTCTATGTTCCCTAACTCAATCTCAACTTTCGGCGATGCGCCCTCTTTCGGACGCATCTTCTTCTTCCGTGCCGCGCTCAGATCCAGCAGCAGCTTTCCGTTCTCGAAGCTTTCCAGCTTCCCTTCAAAATGCCGGTTGTTGTTCACCGGCTCCCGCGTCGTCAACTTCACGCGCTGTCCGCGGAAACGCTCAAAGTCTGCCGCCTTCGTCAGCTTCCGATCCAGTCCCGGAGAAGAAACCTCCAGCACATACGATCCGCCCGGGAACGCATCCTCAACATCGACGATCGTCCCGAACTCCCGGCTGAACTTCGAGCAATCCTCGTGCGTCACGCCGTCCGGACGATCCGCCGCTGGCACCGCTCCGGGCCGGTCGATAAACACGCGCAGCATGCGGTGCTTACCCGCCCCGCACACTTCCACTTCGACTACTTCCAGCCCGCTCGAGCCTGCCACCCGCTCGGCAATCTGCCGGACCTTATCCAGATCAAAAGCCATGTTTTCAGCAATTTGCGCCCGAGTCGCTGCGCCGTCCCAGCCCAAACTAAAAAGTGGGCTTTCGCCCACTGGTGTGCTTCGACAATCCTGACACTATGACACAACAGTATTCATCAGCAACTATACGCCGCCAATATGGAAAACACAAACCAGCTTGAGCTATAATACCCGCCGTCTTGGGACGGGCTGCTATTACGCCCTATTACGCCGTGACTGTTTGGAGGCTTTCGTGAAACTGATGTTTCTCGTTGTTGCTCTTACCGCAGTGGCAGCGCTCTTCGCAGGCCAGCCGGCCTATGCTCAGAATGCTTTCACGCCCGACCAGGTTAAATTTGGACCTGCGCCGCCCTTCTTGCCGCCCGGCGCGCAGTTGGCTGTCTTGGAAGGCGACCCGATGGCTTCGACTGGCGACTTCACGATTCGTCTCAAGATGCCCGACGGTTACAAGGTCGCTCCTCACACTCATCCCAACCGGGAGAACGTAACCGTCCTCTCCGGCACCCTAAATGTGGGTATGGGAGACCAATTCGACGCCACCAAAATGGCGAGCTTCGGGGCGGGCAGTTTCGCCTATCTCGACCCCAGCATGCATCACTACGCCATGGCTTCCGGCGAAACGGTAATCCAGATCCACGGGATGTCGCCCGTAAAGTTCAACTACATCAACCCGGCAGATGATCCCAGCGGGAAAAAATAGCGGGAAGAGATCGCGTTGAGCCAGGCCCTCGGCCCCTCCACCAGGTACGGAAGTATCTGAAGTAACCTTGCCGTTAGCTCGCCCATCCCCCAAACTTCTCATGATGCACTTTTCCCGCGTCCATCTCGTCATCGCGCTGGGCTCCGCTGGCCTGCTGGTGCTGGTGTTCCTCGGCTATCTGTACTGGCTCAGCAACCAGCCGCCGGTTCTCTCTCGCTCCGAGGAACGCGACCCTCTCACCCAGATGCCGATCAGCATCACCATGAATCCGTTTCGCGATCGCACCATCGAACGCACCGCCAATCGCTTTATCTCCGAGATGCGCGACGGCAATTGCCGCAAACTGCTCGCCCAGTGGGAAAAGGACTACCGCAAGAAGCGCGCCGATTTCCTCTGCAACTCCGAAGCTCAGCACCCGCTGATTTCCTGGAACCTGATGGAATGGGAAGACGCGCCGCCGCTCGTGATTCTGCACTACAAAGGCCAGCGTTACAGCACCCCTAGCCAGGACGCAATTTACAAAGATCTTTTCTCAGTGACCGAAGAAAAGAAAGATTCTGGCTGGACGGTTACGAAGTACGATTCTTTCTACTGATATCTTTCTACCAAATTCGCGATCGAACGGCTTCCCCGGCAAGCAAGCTCATGAAAAAGCCGGGTCGCCGCGCTAGTAGAATCCCACTAGCTGCCAAGCTTCCCGGCTCCTGTAACTATTCGACGGATCACTTCCAATACGTTACTTCGTGGTGGCTTGAGCAGCCGCCGGTTTCGCCAGTTGCGCCTTGGCCTGTACGTCACCAGAAGCGGCTGCCCGTACGGTTTGAGCCGGAGCCTCGGTTCTTCCCTGCAGAGCCTTGGCAGCGGTGCTGATCTTGACTGTATCCGTGACGGGTGGCTGCGGCTTCGGTGCGGGCGCTGGTTGGCGCGCTGCCGCCGGCTGAACTGCAGTCTGGGCTTGGACATGCGTTGCACTACTTACTGAGATGGCCATTGGTGGAAACCTCCTACGGGCCTCCATCGGCACTAGGGTCTATCGACTTTAGCGTCGCATCCGAAGCGATCCGGGTGTGTAGTGACAACTTGGTAGTGGTAACTAGTGGCCTGTCGCGGAGCAAGCATTACCAGACGCCGCATCCGCTGTGACGGTCGCTGAAAGCGAACCCTTGCTCACTCAATACCTGTATTCGGCATCAACCGCATCGCCCTGCTGCGTCCGCAGTAACGAACTCACAGCGACAGGCCACTAGTTACTGGTAACCGGTGGGATCTGAGTTTGAACAGAACGCTCGGCGCACTCTATGTCTCGGCGGTCAAGCGCACACGGCTGCCTACCCGCCGATATGCACCATCGTCCGCGACGCCGGCACAAACCCCGGCTCCCCGATGTGGTGCCGCTCTTCTTTCTTCTCCATCACTTTCACAATGAACTCCGTGAGCTTCTCGTCCGTCGCGCCGCGGCGCATCAACTCATGCAGGTCGTGATCCCACACGGAAAACAAACACGTACGCAGCTTGCCGTCCGAGGTGATGCGAATCCGGCTGCAGTGCCCGCAGAACGGATGCGACACCGGCGCGATGATTCCAATCTCGCCCACGCCATCGGAGAAGCGATATCGCCGCGCCGTTTCGCTGCGCTGATGCGTAATCTCCTCCAGCGGCAGATACTCCGACATGCGGGAGACAATCTCGTCGAGCGTAACCACAATTTGCGGCGTCCAAACGCGGTCCTCTTCGAGCGGCATGAATTCGATGAAGCGCACCACCACCCGCTCTTCTCGCGCGAACATCCCAAACGGAATGATCTGATCTTCATTGAAACCACGCAGCAGCACGCAATTGATTTTCACCGGGTCGAGCCCCGCCCGTCGCGATGCGCGCACTCCCGCCAGCACGCTCTCGTATCCATTGGGCACGCGCGTGATGCGCGCAAATCGATCCGGATCCACCGCGTCCATGCTGACCGTCACGCGGTCGAGTCCTGCGTCTTTCAGCGGCTGTGCGATCTCGGCCAGCAGGTGGCCATTCGTCGTCAGTGCGATTTCAGGCTTCTTGCCGTCCAAAGTGCGTAGCTGAGCGAGACTGCGCACGAACTCGACAATGCCTTTGCGCAGCAGCGGCTCGCCGCCCGTCAGGCGGATCTTCGTAATCCCCAGCCCAACCAGTATCCGCGCCATCCGCAGATAGTCTTCGAACGGAAGTTCCGCATATGCCGCCCCGTTCGTCCCCGTCCGGCAGTACACACACCGGTAGTTACAGCGGTCCGTAATCGATATCCGCAGATCGTGGATTGAGCGCCCGAAATTGTCAAAAAGCGGCATTGGGCATTTGGCAATTGGCACTTAGCCTTCGCAAGGCGCCGAGCCGATTCGGCGAAAATGCCAGGTGCTAAATGCTAAGTGCTAAATTCTTCACGAAAGGAAACGAGCAGGCACGCACAACCCCAGCGAGCATTTCCTTTCCAACACGGGAGGCGCAGACGTTTCCATCCGCACCCTCGGATCGCACCCGTCAAACCGGCGCAACCCTCGCCCCCGCCGCCAGAGAAGCTCTCAGGCCACGGGGATCGGAAACTCGCTCATCATTATAGCTGCCTAAGCCGAACTCCGCGAACCCGATTGCGCAATTCATTACTGCTGTCGGTCCAACCTGCCGGTGGAGAGCCGGGCGCCGCGCCCGGCCCGGTATGGCAAGACGCGCGCCCCGCCGCCCATCCCCCATCGCCACAAGCCTGCTAAACTTTCCGCATGAAGGCACTCGTCATCACTCGTTTCGGCGGTCCCGAGGTTCTCGAATTGCAGCAGGTCCCCGACGCGCATCCCGCACCCGAGCAGCTTCTGGTGAAAGTGGAAGCGGCCGGCTTGAACTTTGCCGATCTGCTCACCGCGCGTGGCGGATACGCCGGCACTCCCAAACCGCCGCTCACGGCCGGCCGCGAATTCGCCGGTCGCGAATTTAGCGGTAACGACGCCAGCGGACGCCGCGTCATGGGCTACACGCAGTGGGCCGCCTTCGCCGAAAAAACGGCGGCGAATCGCAACCTCGTCTGGCGCGTCCCTGAAAGTTGGACCGCCGAACAGGCCGCCGCTTTCCCCGTAAATTTCTTCACCGCCTACTTCGCCTACTGGAAGGCCGGTTTGATCGAACAGGCCGCCGGTTCCCGCGTCCTGATTCATGCCGTCGCCGGCGGAGTCGGCACCGCCGCCGTGCAAATCGGAAAGATTCTCGGCATTGAAATGTACGGAACGTCTTCCTCCGAAGACAAGCTGGCCCGAGTGCGCGAACTCGGCCTGCAACACGGCATCAACTACAAGCAGCGCGATTATGTCGAAGCGATCAAAGATCTCACGCGCGGCGAAGGCGTGGACGCGGTTTTCGAAATGCTTGGCGGCGAGCACGTCGCGAAAAGCGTCAAATGCGTGCGCAATTTCGGGCGCGTCATCGTCTACGGCGCCGCCACCGGCGAAACTCCGCAACTCGACACCCGCCTTCTCTACGCCAAAGGCGCCAGCGTCCACGGACTCTGGCTGTCGTATCTGAGTGCGAACCGCCCGCTCATGGAATCCGCGTGGAAGCAGCTTTCCGAATGGCTGGCAGCCGGCAAGCTCCATCCCGTGATCGGAAAAGTTTTCCCTCTGGAACAGGCGCGTGAGGCCTACACGCTGATGCAGGAAGGCAAGAATTACGGCAAGATTGTTTTGAAGATTAGTTAGTATTTTATGGATTTGTCATCCCGAACGGAGTGAGGGATCTTGCAGTTCCTTCCACATATCCCGAACTCCAGACAAAACATTCCCACCCTGTTACTCCTTCAACGTGCACATATTTTGCTAACGCGGCGAGCGCCCGCTCGTCCAACATGCATGCTTGCAAGAACAACGGTTCGCAAAGAAACAAGAAATCGGGAACTTACTCAAACCGAGATTCGTATCCTTAGCGAACCAAGATGGGGTGTACGAAACAAACTTAAATCCACTTAAGAGAATTTGCAGGGTGACAGGACTGGCGCACGCGTGGTTTGGCGGCCCTGGGTGCGCCGGGTCCGGTAAAAAGAACGAGTTTGAGGCCCGCGTCTTTTTGCGTCACCCTGATACGCGTATTGTAGGACTTCGCAAAAAAAAGGCAAGCCCTCAATCCGAACTACCACCAGCCGCCCCTAACGTCCCGGCCAGAAACCGGGTAGAAAGCGAAGGAGCAAATGAAACTGAACCATCTGGCAAAGACTGTTGTGCTCGGGCTGGCCGTGCTGCTCGCATCGAGTGCTTTCGCAAGTAACAAGGGTTCGCTGGAGGTGCGGGAACCGTTCGAAGTCAACGGCCAGCAGCTCGCACCGGGTGAGTATCAACTGCGCTGGGACGGCACGGGATCGAACGTCGAGGTGAGCTTCATGCAGGGCAAGAAGGAAGTCGCAAAGGCTTCGGCGAAAATCGTCGAACTCGACAAAGCCCCCGCCTACGACGCCGCAGTCATCGACCACGCCAGCGGCAAGGCAGCGGTTTCCCAAGTGCGCTTCGCCGGCAAGAAGTACGCTCTAGCCATTGGCACTACCGAGAAAGCCGAGATGAACGGAAGCTCCAGTAAGTAACAGACTAACTCCTGGAAGAGGAAGGCAAACAAGGGAGCGCTTCGGTGCTCCCTTCTGTTTTCCGGTCTAACTAACTGGAACTGCTCTCATAGAAGTTCGGGAATCCAGCCCCGGCAGGGGCGGACCAGCTCAGCCCAGCGCTTCAGTGCTGGGTGGAGCGCAAGAAATGATTCAAGTCCCGGAGGGACGGCGCAGTTCTCCCGCCCGCTTTAGCCCCTGAGGGCCGGACATCACGCCCTAAGGATCATTTATGAGACTAGTTCTATTTGCTCTGACCAGCGTGCTATGGGTTGTCAGCTTTCTCCAGTTCGTACCGATGTGCACACTACTGCCCGCGCTGGCCTTCAACTTTCGTTCCCAAACGGCGCTGTCAGTATTTTGGCATCTTCGGATCGATTCGATCTGCCCACGCTAAGATCCCGCCGGTCAAGTTATGCACTTTGGTGAAGCCGGCCTGCTTCAGGAATGCGACTGCTTTTGCGCTGCGTCCGCCCATCTTGCAATGGGCCACAATCTCGCGGCTGCTGTCGAGTTCGCTTACGCGCTTCGGCAGATCGCCGAGCGGAATGAGATATCCGTTCAGGTTGCAGATTTGGTATTCGTGGGGCTCGCGCACGTCGAGAATAAAAATGTCGGCCTTGGCGTCGAGCTTCTTTTTCAACTCTTCCACCGACATCACCGACAGGCCTCCGAACACGGGCGCTTCTTCGCCGCGGATGCCGCAGAACTGATCGTAGTCAATCAGCTTCGTGATCGTCCGATGCGTGCCGCAGACGGGGCAATCGGGATTCTTGCGCAGCTTCAGTTCGCGGAACTTCATGCCCAGCGCATCGATCAGCAGCAATCGACCGGCGAGCGAATCGCCTTGTCCCAGAATCAGCTTGATCGTCTCGGTCGCCTGAATCACGCCGACCAGTCCGGGCAGAATGCCCAGCACTCCGCCTTCGGCGCACGAAGGCACCAGGCCCGGCGGTGGCGGCTCAGGATAGAGACAGCGATAGCATGGTCCCTCTTCGGTCGCGAACACACTCGCTTGCCCTTCGAAGCGAAAAATAGAACCGTAAACATTGGGCTTGCCGGTGAGCACGCAGGCGTCGTTGACCAGGTAGCGCGTGGGAAAATTGTCGGTGCCGTCGGCGACGATGTCGAACTCACGAAACAACTCAAGCGCATTCGCGCTGGTAAGTTTCGTGTCGAACGTCCGCAGGTTCAGGAACGGATTGAGCGCCTGCAGCTTGTCGGCGGCGGAGTCGAGTTTCTTGCGGCCGACGTCGGCGGTCGTGTGGATGATCTGGCGCTGCAGGTTCGTGTAGTCCACAACGTCGAAGTCCACGATGCCGAGCGTACCGACGCCCGCGGCCGTAAGGTAGAGTGCGAGCGGCGAACCGAGTCCGCCCGCTCCGATGCACAGAACTTTCGCGGCCTTCAACTTCTGCTGTCCTTCCATGCCCACCTCGGGCATGATCAGATGGCGCGAGTAACGCAGGATTTCGTCGTTGCTCAAAACGGCTTCGGGTTTGGCTTCGGCGGATTTGAAATCAGAAAGCGTGGCCATAGGTTCCTTTTTCAATTTTAATCAGTTTAACGGCGAACTACAGACAGCGGCGACATCGCGCGGGGCGGGACATTCGGCGATATGTCGGTTCGCAGGTCATACTCAACAAAATGATGCTCCGCAAATCATAACGCAGCCGCCGGCAATCGACGGCACGATGGAAATGGTATCACTGTCTTTGACCACGGTGGCTTCTTTTTGCAGGTAGCGCATGTCCTCGTCATTGACGTAGACATTGACGAATGCGCGCAGCTTGCCGTCATCGGTATAGAGGTGGCGCTTCAGGTCGGGATGCTGCGAGACCAGGCCAGCAAGGGCCTCGCCCACGGTTTTTGCCGGGATATCGACCGATGCATGTTTCCCCGAGTATTGGCGAAGTGGAGATGGTATCTGAATCTGTGGCATAAAAAGAAGATGCTATGGTACTGGCGAAAGATGCAAGCGGAAAGGGATGGAGCGACGGGCGCCCTCGCCCGACCACCACGGAACGGAGCCGAAGATGGGCACTGACGAACATGAACGCCCGCGGGGCTTTGTTCCGATTGGCGCATTTTTCCTGTTTGGCGCAATTATGGCCGCCTATGCCGCCGTCACTCTGCTCAAACCTGGGAGCGTCCTCGATAGTTTGTGGGTGTTGAACAAAACGGGTCATGCGCAGCTCGCCTCGTTGGGCAAGGGTGCTGGGCTTGGTTTCGTGGTGCTCTCGGCGTCGTTGTGTGCCGCGTCCGTCGGTTGGTTCCACCGCCGCTACTGGGGATGGCTTCTGGGAAGTACGATCGTTGCGATCAACGCGGCGGGCGATCTTGTGAATCTGGTGATCGGAGAGCATCTGAAAGGCGCGGTGGGAGCGGCGATCGCAGGGCTACTGCTCATCTACATGAAGAGGTCAGAGGTGCGGAATTACTTCGTTACAAAAATGAAATAGAAAAGCCGTAAATACAATAGTATTCCCGCGGACCACTACCATCCACCGAGCGCCAAGAAACTTTGGGTATTAATACAGGACCGACATTTTGCCGATCTGACTACTCAGGACGGTGTCGCGCATGTCTGAGCTGGTTGGCGCAGTGGAACCGGAGTCCGTGAAAGAAATTTTTGCGTGTGATCGCATTTGTGACGAGCACGCACGGGAAGCGAAACTCATCCAGTCTTCGCTGGTGCCCACCAAGGGGCTCTGCCACGAGTCCGTCGAGATCGCGTTCCGCTTCATACCCTTCTCCGACGTGGGGGGCGACTTTGTCGACTTCTTCCGTTTACCGGATGGTTTCATCGGCATCTACCTCGGGGACGTGGTCGGGAAGGGGTTGCCGGCGGCCATGTACGGCGCGCTCGTGATGGGAACCCTGCGCGGGATTCACAAGACCGGGACGGATACCGCGCACGTTCTTTCCCTGTTGAACGAGCGCCTGGTGCAGCGACCCATCAGTGGGCGATTTTGCTCGACCTTGTACGCTCTTTTCAATCCCGCCACGCGAGAACTCATCTTCTCCAATGCCGGGATGCCACTGCCCCTGCTGGTCTCCGGAACCACGTGTCGGCAGCTCGGCGAGGGTGGATTCCCCTCGGGAATGTTCCCCGGTGCCACTTACGAACGGCACGTCGTGCAACTCGGTCCGGGAGACTGCGTTCTGTTCGCAACCGACGGTCTTCATGAATTGCGCAACGGGGAGGGAGTCGAGTTCTGCACCTTCCAAATGGAGGAGGTTTGGGCACAATGCGGACACACATCGGCAACCGAATCGGTGGATTTCGTCTTCGACCGCCAGGTGGCCTTCTCCGATGGCTGCGCGCCGCACGATGATATTACTGCGGTGGTGCTGAAAGTGCTGCCCTAGCCCATGGTCATGACACTTCGGTCTCGTCGTCCACGAATTTCTTGTCGTCCTCGTCGCTGCCCACAAGCTCGAACGAATTCGTAATCGTCGCCACGCCTTTCTCCACGCTCGTGATCACGTACGCGCAGCCGAACCAGTGGGCTTCCGCGAGGTCGGTTGGCGACCATTGCGCGGGATGGTCGGGGTGGGAGTGATAGAAGCCGACGATGTCCTCGCCGCGCTCGCGGCCTTCGCGCTGGATGCGGATAAGTGCTCTGGGATCGATGTTGTAGCGGTTGTGGGGCGAGTCCTCGCGCGTGTTGCCGCAGCGGGCAATGCGCGAGACGCTCTTCGAGCCGCTGTCGTCGAAGTGCCCGAGCAGCACGCCGCAGCACTCGTGAGGGTAGGTCTCCTCTCCGTGTTGGCGAAGGGAGACGTAGGCAGATGGAGAGAGCTTGAGCATCAGAAGAGATGAATCACTGAGTCATTGAGCGATTGAGTCATTGAATCAATACCTCAATGACTCAATCTTACCCCTCATGCCAAAATCTCTCGCTCAGATATTTTTCGCCAGAGTCGCAGAGGATGGTGACGATGATTGCGCGCTGATCTTTGTTCAGGCGCTCGGCGACTTGCAGGCTGCCCACAATGGCCGCGGCGGCGGAGACTCCGACGAGCAGTCCTTGTTCGCGCACCAGGCGACGGGCCATGGCGTGCGCGTCTTCGGTTACGATCTCCAGATTCTGGTCGGCGAGCGACGCATCGTAAATCCGCGGCACGATCGCCGAGGGCAAGTGCTTCGCGCCTTCGATGCCGTGGAAGGCGGAGTCCGGTTGCAGCGAAATGCAGCGGATCCGCGGGTTCAACTCTTTCAAACGACGCGTGGTGCCGACAAAGGTTCCGGTGGTGCCGAGGATGGCGACGAAGTGCGTGATACGTCCTTCGGTTTGCTGCCAGATCTCGTTGGCGGTGGTCTGGTAATGCGCGCGCCAGTTGGCGTCGTTCGAATACTGATCGGCGTAGAAATACAAATCGGCATGGCGCTCGGCGAGCTGGCGCGCGATCTTGATGGCGCCGTCGGAACCTTCGGCGGGATCGGTGTAGATGATATTTGCGCCGTATGCTTGTAGAATTCGTTTTCGCTCGGGAGAAACATTCTCCGGCACGCAGAGCGTAACGGGGAATCCGAGAGCAGCGCCGAGCATGGCGTAGGCGATGCCGGTGTTGCCGCTGGTGGAATCGAGCAGGATCTTTCCCGGAGCGAGTTTGCCGGCCCGGCGTGCTTCCGCCACAATGCTGGCGGCGGCGCGATCTTTGATGGACCCGCCGGGGTTGTACCATTCGGCCTTGCCCAAAAGTTGTACGTTTGGAAGATCGCGGACGAGCACGTCGAGCGGCACCAGGGGCGTGTTGCCGATGCGCGCGAGCAGAGCTTCTCCCTGTAAGCCAGACGCGGCTTCAGCCTGGGAAAGCGACTGCGGTGGCGCGGAGCCGGGAGTTGCTGGTGTCATTGCGTGTGATGTCCGTGTGACTAGAGTAATGTGCCCGCAATCTCAAAAACGTATATCTATACTAGCGTTGTTATTCTACCTGTAATTAGATTCGTCGTGGACAGTTTTGGTTCCATCGAATCCGTGAAAGCCGCATCTAACCTGATGCAGCGAGAATTGAGTTCATAAAATGTCAGCAAAAATCGAACAACGAACCTACGAAGATGCAGTCAGCTGGCTGCGCGATCATGGCTTTGACCTGATTGAAGCTCCGGGCGCGCAAACGCGCGTGTTCCTGAAAAAGTATAACTGCTCGGCGGCGATCCAGAAGACCGACGACGGCGGCGCGAAAATTTTCGCATATCCGGGATACATGATCGGCAGCGAAATATCGAAGCTGATCAATCGCGGCTATCAGCAGTTTATGAAGACGACGAAGACCGAAGTGCCGGCGACGGCCGACCATCTGAAAGCGCTGCAGCAGTTCTCCCAAGAACTGAAAGAAGCGCTGGGACTGCCTAGCCTCTACAACGAGTCGCTCGGAACCGTGAGCGAGTCGTACCAGTATGATCGCATCAAGGACCGCGACCAGCCCGAGGTGGAGCGTCCAAAGCGCCCGTGGGAGACGGTGAAGGTGAAGGCAGCCGCGGCGGCGAAGAAGAGCCGGGCGTAGAGCGCTGCGCGCTTAGCTTTCAGCCGTCAGTTGTCAAGCAAGAGGCGCTGGTTACCGGAAGCCAAGAGCTAAGAGCTCGAGAATCTAAGCCCCGGAGGGGCAACCCAGCTCAGCCCAGCGCTTCAGCGCTGGGTAAGGTGCAAGAAATGAATTAAGTCCCGGAGGGCGACCCAGTCCTCGCGCGCACTAGGGGCTGGACATCGCAAATCGATCCTGTTCTTCGTTCCTCTTTTCTCTCCTCTTCAAGAAATCCAAAACGGTATGATGCGTACCTGATGTTCACGGAGGGCGTATGCGAGATTTGGTCTTGCTGGCGGTAGTGATTGCCGCCTTAGCCGTCTCAAGTAGTGGACAGGACGCCGCGGATGCTGGGCGGGTGGCGATTCGGAAAGTGATTGATGACCAGCAGGCGGCCTGGAACCGCCAGGATCTGGAAGGCTTCATGGCGGGATATTGGAATTCCGCGGAGTTGACGTTTTTTTCGGGAGCGCATGAATCGAAGGGCTGGCAGGCGGCGCTCGATCGCTATCAGAAAAATTATCAGGGCGCGGGACACGAAATGTGGAAGCTCGAATTCGCGAACCTGCGCATCGAGATGCTGGGGCCGGAGGCGGCATTTGTGCGGGGCGAGTTTCATCTCACGATGTCGGATGGGAAGACGCCGCACGGCCTGTTCACGCTCGTCTTCCTCAACTTTCCCGAAGGATGGAAGATTGTCCACGACCACTCGGCGGGCGAGTGAAGCGAGGTTTTTCACTTCTGCAATCTGACCTCTGCAATCTCTTCAGTGCGGCCACTTCGCCAGAATGGCTCCCATCACGAGGTAGCAGACCAGTTGGTATCCGGTGTTGATCAGGTAGAGCTTGGTGGGCTGCTTGCCGAATAGTGCGCCGGTTAGTTGGACGGTGGTTACGAATCCCAGCCAGACGCCGAATCCGATTTTCATTCCGTAGGAAATGGTGTCGACGCTGGTGAGGTCGATGATCTTGGCGAGCACTGCGGCGGACGCGATGCTGGCGACAAAAGCGAGGGAGTAGATTTTGCCTGCGCTTTTCTGCATCTCGGCAATCTTGGCTTTGTCGTTGGGATCGATTCCCATCAGGCGCATCCAGGGATTTGCGAAAAGCACGGGGGAATACCAGAGAAATCCGATCACCATGGTCGCGATGGCGGATACCAGCACGGCCCAGAAATTGATTCCAACAAATGAGTGGCGCCGATCATCGTATCGTCCTCCTGTGGGTGGCGATGACGGCGCAATGGTAATCCGGCGGGGAGGGTGGAGGGAAGAGGAAAATTTCGGGAGTCGCTACTTAAGGGCTGTCATCTTGAGCGAAGCGAAAGACCTATGCATTGGGGCGGCTTCAAGTACACAGGTCCTTCGCTTGGCTCAGGATGGCAGTGTGTATTTGTCCCCGTATCTGGGGAACACCGCGCTAGCGTGCTCGATCCATGGCCTCATTGGCCAGTCGGTCAGCGGTCTGGTTGTGTTCGCGCAGCGCGTGGCGGATTTCGAAGTGCTCGAGCCGGCGGACCAGTTGCTGTGCTTGGTCGTACAGCTTGCGGAGTTCGGGATGACGCACTTTGTAGATGCCCTTCATCTGGCGGACCATCAGCTCGGAATCGCTGATTACCTTGAGCGCTTTGATTTGGTTTTCGGTGGCGTAGCGGAGGGCGGCGAGGAGTCCCTGATACTCGGCGTAGTTGTTGGTGTGGTGTCCGAGGTATTCGCTAAGCTCGGCGACCGGGTGGCCGGAGGCGTCCTGAATGGCGACACCGTAGCCGGCGGGGCCGGGATTGCCGCGGGCTCCGCCATCGACGTGGGCAGTGTGAGCGGCAGCCGCGGATTTCGGCGCGGAGAAAAGATTGCTGGAATCGCGAGAGCGCGAAGGCATAAAGCGAGTTTACAACGTGGGCGGGGTTGGGTTGCCGAATTGGCAGAGTGGTCGTCATGCGGGTGCCCCATCCTTTTCGCGTACTTTGCGAAAAGGGTGGGTGATGGGGATCATCGATGCGCGCTGCGGACGTCGCCACCAAAATGGAGTTGACAAAGTGTTGCGCAGCGCAACAGTTCTTCGCACCTTCTGTTCTATCTTCCGGTGGCGAGCCTAGTGGCCAAGCGTTGTGGCAGGTTGGCAGCCAAGATTTTTTCCTGGGCCACGCGCAGGTTGTAGGGCACGCGATAGAAAGTCACGATCCAGGCTTCGGAGTCGAACATGGCGAAGGCAGAGCGCCAGTCGCCATCACGGGGCTGGCCTACGGAGCCGGGGTTAATGAGATAGCGGCGATCTTTGCGCAGTGGCCAATCGGACGACTCGGGCTGGCCGACCGTGCGATATCCGGGACGATAGCTTTCGCTGATCTCGCCCGTGAGCGCGAAACCGCCCTGGAGATGAGTGTGTCCGAAAAACGTGACCGGGACGTTAATCGTGATGAGCGGTTCGATGGCGTCGCGGGCGCTGACCATGTATTCATCTTCGTCGATCGGGGAGCCGTGGACGAACTGGATGCCAGGGAGTTCGTCGAGGTGGATGGGGCCCTGAGGGAGCGAGCGCAGCCAGTCGAGATTTTCGGGCGTGAGCTGCTCGCGCGTCCAGAGCGTGGCGAGGCCGGCGACGGGATTGAAGTCGTCGAGGTTCATGAGGCCGCTGACGGCTTTGTCGTGATTGCCGCGGACGAAGACGCGTCCGAGAGTTTGCACGCGCGCAATAACTTCGTTGGGATTGCCGCCGTAGCCGACGGTATCGCCGAGATTGACGACGAGGTCGCAGGCGGGAGCGGCCGCCAGACAGGAGTCCAGCGCTTCGAGATTGCTGTGAATGTCGCTGAAAAGAAGGATACGCACGGCAAAGGGAGGATTATAGCTTTTCTGGAGGGGAAACGACGAGGCAGCCTGCTAGGGCTGGCTATGGGGCCGGGGCGGGTTCACGACCGGGCAACGAGCCCAGTGTTCGGGACGGACTTGGGCGCTGACTTCGATGAGCGGGGGGAGTTGCATGGCGCAGGCGGCGACGCGATGCGGGCAGCGGGGTTCGAAGGGGCATCCGGGAGGGAGTTGGGCGATGGGCGGGACGGTGCCTTCGATGGTCGCCAGCGGAAGGGCGCGGTCGGTCGCGAGCGTAGGAATGGCGCGCAGCAAGCCTTGGGTGTAGGGATGAGCGGGCGCGTGGAAAATATCGGCCTTGGCGCCGAGCTCGACCAGGTTGCCGGCGTACATGACGGCGACGCGATCGGCGACGTGCGAGACGACGGCGAGATCGTGCGAGATGAAGAGCATCGCCAATCCAAATTTGTGGCGGAGGTCGTTAAGCAGATCGAGGATTTGCTGCTGGATGGTGACATCAAGCGCGGTGGTGGGCTCGTCGGCGATGAGCAGTTGCGGGCGGTTGACGATGGCTATGGCGATCATGACGCGCTGGCGCATGCCTCCGGAGAGTTGGTGCGGATAGCTGCGGGCGCGCTGTTCAGGATCGGGGATCGCCACGTCGCGGAGAGCTTGGACGGCAAGTTGCCAAGCTTTTTGCTTTGACAGACCAACCTCGACGCCAAATCCTCCGAAATGGGCCAGAGCCCGCCGGAGAAGGGGTGGCCTTGCAAACGTTGTGCGGAATGCCTGTTCGTTTTGGCTACGGCGCAATTCGTCTCCAACGTACTTCGGGACAGCGTGGGCCAACAGGGCTTCTGCGATCTGGTCGCCGACGCGCATGACCGGGTTGAGGGCGGTCATCGGTTCCTGGAAAGTCATGGCGATGCGCGAGCCGCGAAGTTGGCGCAGTTGATCGGGAGGTAGCTTGGTGAGACGCGTGGGGACGCCGTCGCCATTCTGAAAAGTGATTTCGCCCGTGACGATGGCAGCGGGAGGAAGCAGGCCCATGATGGCGAGCGCGGTGATGGATTTTCCGGAGCCGGATTCACCGACCAAGCCGAGCACTTCACCGGGGGCGATAGAGAACGAAAGGCTGCGAACGGCGGCCACGGGTGCAGCGGTCCTCGCCTGCTGGGCGGGCGGGAGTGCCCGCCCAGCACGGGATTGCGGGAACTCGATGGTCAGGTCGCGGACGTCGAGCAGCGGGCGCACGAAGAGTATGGTATATCAGCGCCGATGCTACTTCTTTGGCCGCGACTCGGGCGGCACCAAGCCGGCAACGCGGTAGTACACCACCAACTGCCCGTAGTGTTCCCCCGAGTGCTCGATAAGGCCCCACGCCATGTCGGAGGCTCGCATCTGCTGATTCGCGAACGGATCGACGATCAAATCACTCATCCCTGTATCGCCCTTTTGCTTGATCGCCGCCGCGCCGTCGGCAAACGCCTTCTTCACAAACTCAACCACCGCGGCTTTTGTTTTGAACTGATCGCGCTTGGGATCTTCCACGGCCGGCGGCTTCAAACCCATTGCTGGATTGGTGAAAAAATAATTCGCATTGGCCGCGTGCAGCAGTTGCTCGGCAAAACTCCGCTGTGCCGGCACCGGCTTGAAGTCGTATTTGTCCTCGGGAAAATCCTCTGCCATCGCAATCAACTTGCGCCCGACATCGTTCCAGTTCTCCAGCAAAACCTGCGACGGCCCAGCCGCCGGCTTCGGCGGCGCGTCTTTCTTCATCGCGTCTTGCGCGGTGGCCAGCACTGCGAGAATCCCGACGGCTAGAATTACGCTGATAATTCGCTTCTTCATTTCGCAAATCCCTCCAATAACGATTGTCCTACTCCAGTCCAGCCTTCCCCAGCATTTCGAGAAACTGCTTCTGTGTCCGCATATCGATCGACTGCGCGACCAGCTTCCCTTCCCGGTCGTAGACAAAACTCTTCGGAATCCCCTCCACCGCAAACATTTCATTTACCTTCCGTCCGGGATCGAGCAACACGGGAAACGAAACCTTGCGTTCGCGGATAAACGGCTCGACCTTCGCCGCCTCTTCATCGGAAATGCCGAGCACCACCAGCCCCTTCGAACTGAAGCGCCCGTAAAGCGTCTCCAGGTCCGGCATCTCCTTGCGGCACGGTGGACACCAAGTCGCCCAGAAATTCACCAGCACAATTCTGCCCCGCAGTTCCGAAAACGTCCAGGTCTTGCCGGAAAGATCTTTCAGCGTGAAGTCGAGATGTTCCCGCTTGCGGTCATCCGCCTCGAGCAGGGCAATGGCCGCGCGAAACTGCTCATCATTATCATCATTGAGCGGCGCCTCGACATGTTCGTAACGCACCAGCGCGGCGAGCTCAATATATGGATACGCCGGCGTGCGTGCGGCGGTGGCGTTGCTGCCCACGTCGGAATTCTTCGGCTCCGCCCATGGCACGGGCCGCTCGCGTAACGTTTCGGCCAGCGTTGTCGCCACTTCCTGCAGCGTGTTGTGTCCGAAATCGCCTTCGGTGGAAAGTCCAGCCAAACCCACCGCCAGCCGCAGCTTGCTCTCGGTCGCCGGCAGCTTGCGGATCTTCAGCGCCAGATCCTTCGTAGTCCCGGCTCGCACGTCATCGGCGAGGCCGCGCAGCCCGTGGATCTGGTCCGCGAGCGGCTTCTCGTCCGCGCTCCAGACAACTTCTTTCTTCTGCGCCGCAGCGAGATGCAACGCGAAGGTCACTAATGTGACCAACGTCGCGACCAACACGAAGAAAAGTTCTATCCGAAGAAAACTCCTGGGCTTCATAGCCCACCAAGCTTACCAACAGACGACCCCCGCACCAACCCCGCGCTCCCGAATCGCTCACGCCCCGTCCACCGCTCTCAACAAATGCCAGGCTTCCATCTAGCGAGCGTACTTATTGCCCCGCTGCGCCGGACGAAACTGCCGCGACACAATGCCTCCCGTAGCCAAGAATGGCACAATGTACCAAATGTCCACCCGCACAAAGGTGGGGCAGGTGCGGTTCCGCTAGTCAAGTGCCGGACGCGACGATCCCCCCAGCAGCGATGTGTTCATGTTGGCGATGTTGTGGTGGCCTTCAGGTCCGCCCCAGGCAAACATCAGAGAGACCATGGGGAAGCCGCCCGCCCGAAGCGTCAGTCCGCCGGCGAAACTGTGCTTCAGATGGCTGAATCCGACGTCGCCCCGTGTCAACGCCACCCTGCCCTCATCCGCCATGAGCTTCAGCCCAAACGGACCCCAGATCGAGTGCTCGAAACTCTCCTGCAACAACAGAAAATTGGGGGCGCGATACCGGTAGTCCTGATAGCTGCCGAGCGCCAGCGTGCCGTTAATGTCTGACCCGCCAAGCGTCTGCTGAAAATAGAATGGCACCGCACTCGTTCCCGAGGTGATTGATTCGGAAAGCAGCAGGCGCACTCCGATCGAGCCATTCAAGTTTCGCGAATGGGAAACTTCCGGACACGTTTCGTTGGCGGGGGCGCATTCATCTGGGCCACTCGCATCCGTGCTCTTGGGCGCCGACTGCGTATATCCGTACAGGTAGAACGTGTGGTTCAGGTCGGCGGTCCAGCGCAGGAAGGAATTCTGCGAGCTCGACGGCGCAAAGAACTGCTGAAAGTTCGCCAGGTAATTCAGTTGAAGGTGGTCCCCGATGACCGGCTTGATGCGAAAACCCTCGCCCAGCTGGATGAATCCAGGCTGACTGCTCAAGCCCGGCGCAGTCGCATTTGTGTAGAGAGTTTCAATCGACGGGAAGGATTGTCCGTTTTCGCCTCTGAGGTTGACGAAGCGTCCGTTCACTTCTCCCAACAACGCAAGATTCAGTTTGCCGATCGCCGGCCACTCATAAACCGGCTTGATGACGCTGCCCCCAACGATCGTCTGAGTCATGCCGAACACAGACGCCCCGGCCAGCGTGGAATCATTGCCAAGCCCAAAGAAATTCAGCTTGTTCAGCGAAATCGACTGCGCGTAAAGGTTGAAGACAGTGTACGGATGAACTGCCAGCTTGGCTTTCTTTGCCCTCTTCTCCGACGACCCGCCCGAACCCTCACCCGACATGGGAATAATTGGCTTGATCACTACGACCGGCGTGTGGATCATCTTCATGTAGCCGCCAGCCCGCCATGATCCACTGGTCGCACCGACCGCGTCCACGTCCCAGCTCAAGCGCCAATTCTTCGTGTTCTTATCTGCGACAAAGGCAGCTCCCAGACCGAATCCATTCTGCGGTGGCATGCTCCCCGCCGCAATGTGCAGGGGATGGTCGGTAAACAGCTCATAGGCGCATCCGGTCACTAGCTTGAAGCTGAATTCATTGCAGGCATCGGCAACACGTTCGCCCTCGCGGCGGAAGTCCGCCTGCAGCTTGCCTTCTTGAGCCAATGCCGTCGTGGATGCAAGCCACAGCAGGACTACCGCACTCCAACGCATAACCGCCTCCTGCAAAAAAACCGACTGGGGACTACGTCTTCCGCCCACGCCTCACCTTGCCCTTCTTCTTTCCCCCGCTGGGGCCCTTGCCCACCGGTCTTTCTTCGGCGGCGGCCGCGATTGCGATTCCGCGTCCCCGCTTCGCCGCCGCAGCCTCATGCGCCTCGTGGATCGCCGCCGTCACTTGGCGGATGTACTCCGCGGCTTCGCCCTCCGTCTTGATCGCGTTGATGTAAATATCGGTTTGGTGCCGAAGAGGAAGATTTCTTTCGGCGTCGTGCAAATGCTGAATCTGCGCTTTCAGCAGTCCCGAGACCGGCCGGTCCGGATTCATTGCGCTCTGCAGGTTTGGCTTGGGCACGTGGATGAGAGTCATCTCGTCACTCCTTCTGTGCGGCACGACTGCCGCGACATTCCTAAACGTCGAAATCTGGGCAGTCCGTCCGCATGGTCGCAAGCGAAAGCAGGTTGCGTGTCGCATCGGCGGGCTGCGCGTTCGGCTCAATAAAAACGTCGGCGCTTGTCTCCCGCGGAGATCGCGGCGAGTAGTCGCCTAGAAAGAACTTCGTGATCGTTGCCGGAATCGAAGCGTGGTCGAACGTGCGATCGACCACCGTACCTTTCGGAATCCATGGTGAAATCAGAATCGCCGGCACCCGCACACCCAGCCGGTCAAATGCAAATGGCTGCCCAGTCCCGGTATCGTTCGCCGAGGCCGTAAATTGGTCCGGAGTGCACGCCGGCGGCACGACATGATCATAAATTCCTCCGTGTTCGTCATAGACAACCAGCAGCGCCGTGCTCTGCCACAGGTTCGGGTTCTGCTTGATCGCGTTGTACACCGAGGCAATGAACAACTCTCCCGCTTGGATGTTGTGGTCAGGATGCTGATCGTTGGCCACTTCCTCGCCGCTGTCGCTGTCGTGGTCGCTATAGTTCGGTTCGATAAAAGCATAATCGGGCAGGTTCCCGTTGCTGCAGTCGCCCAGGAATTGCTCGTACGTGCCGAACAGTTCCGGCTGATTCTGCAGCAGGTTCGCGACTTCCATGGTCGAACTGGTCGTATCGTAGTAATACAGTTTGGCCGTGTGCTTGGGATGCGCGTTGATCAGCCGGTCGTAAATATTCTTGAACGGCTCGTTCACATAGATTGGATTCATGTCGACTCTGCCGAACGACGTGCCATAGTGCGCGAACGCGCGATTGCAAATCGTCGGCCCCGGAATCGAAGCGAACCACCGGTTGAACACCGCAAACTCCAGCGCCAATGTCGTCAGCACGGGCAGCTGATTCTGAGCGAAGTAATACATGATCTTCTGCGAATGCCCCACATCTCTCTGCTGATTGAAATAACTCTTCACGAACCCCTGCATATTCGCCACACGATTAGGGCTCTTGTCCCCGCCGAAGATCTGCAGATCGACCGCCGGAAAATGGTGGTCGGGATCAGGATCGAGCTGGCCCTGAAACTCGGCCAGTGGCTGCGGCTTGACCGGAGCCCCCGTCGTGTCGGGATTGCTCAGTTGGTCGGTGACCCCGTCGATCCGCGGATCTACCGCCTTCAGCGAGCCCAGCATGTGGTCAAACGACCGGTTCTCCATCATGAGCACAACAATATGTCTGAGACTATCCAGTCCGGTTGGCATTAGGGGCATTCTCCTGCTTTAACGAATGGTGAATCGTCCATATCGAACGTTTCCTTATACACGAATTTTCCGCCGGATGCGGACGTAAGTACGAGTTGCCCTGTTCAGAAAGAAAGGACGGGCGCCTCGCCCGTCCATCTATCGTGACCAAAATCCGCGGCCAGGAATGCCCGCGCCACGCAGTTTAGCTGCAGCCGCTGGTACTCCCGCAGCTCATGCACTTGTAGCAACTGCCGTTGCGCACCATGATGGAGCCGCAGAACGAGCAACTGGGAGCGTCGCCCATGTCGATCATGCCGGCGAGCGCGTCGGCCGCGTGGATGGAGCCAGGTCTCAGGTCTCGGGTCTCAGGTGTCAGCGAACCCCCTGAACCGGAACCTATGGAGCCGTTCAGATCGCCGACACCTTCCGGAGCGGGCGTGCCCAGCGCGCGCGGACGCAGGTTGTCGAACAGCAGCTGCTGCTGTCCGCTGAGGAAGCGCAGGTGCAGCCAGCGGAAGATGTAGTCCATGATCGACTTGGCATAGCCGATTTCGGGATGGCTCGACCAGCCGCTCGGCTCAAAGCGGGTGTGTGCGAACTTCTCGCAGTAGAGCTTCAGCGGGACGCCGTGCTGCAGCGCGATCGAGACCGCCAGCGCAAAGCTGTCCATGAGGCCCGACACGGTCGAGCCTTCTTTCGCCATCTTGATGAAGATCTCGCCGGGTTCGCCGTCGGGATACAGGCCGACGATGATGTAGCCTTCGTGGCCTCCGATGTTGAACTTGTGGGTCACCGACATGCGCTCTTCTTTCAGCTTGTGACGCACGGCGCGCGGCGGAGCGTCGAGGTTGTCGTCTTCAATGCGGACGGGCGGCGCGCCCGTCGCTCCACCGGAGCCAATCTGGGCCGTCTTGGTTCCGGCCGCCGAAAGCGGCTGCGACTGCTTGCATCCATCGCGATAAACCGCGACCGCCTTCAGGCCCAACTTCCAGGCCTGGATGAAAGCCTCCGAAATATCGTCAACCGTGGCTGCATTCGGCAGGTTCACGGTCTTGGAGATCGCTCCAGAAATAAAAGGCTGAGCCGCGGCCATCATCTTCAGATGTCCCATGTAGTGAATGGAACGCGTGCCCTTGGCCGGCTTGAACGAGCAATCGAACACCGCCAGATGCTCGTCTTTCACGTGCGGCGCGCCTTCGATCGTCCCGGTCGCGTCCACGTAAGAAACAATCGCATCGGCCTGCTCATGGGTATAGCCGAGCCTGAAGAGCGCGCCGGGGACGGTGTTGTTCACGATCTTGATCATTCCGCCGCCGACGAGTTTCTTGTACTTGATGAGCGCCAAATCCGGCTCGATTCCGGTCGTATCGCAGTCCATCATGAAGCCGATCGTGCCGGTTGGGGCCAGAACTGTTACTTGGGAGTTGCGGTAGCCGTGTTTTTCGCCGTGGGCTAGGGCTTCGTCCCAGCATTGCTTCGAGGCTTCGATCAACTCTGACAGCTGAGCGGCTGCGGAGCTTCGCTCCGCTTGGACGGGCGAGGCGCCCGTCCCCACACGAACGCTGCCTATTTTGTTTACGCTGGCTCGGTGCATTCTTATTACGTCTAGGAACGGCTCGCGATTTATGTACCAGCCGGGGCAGGCTGCTCCGGGCATACTCTCGGCGCTGGTTACTCCTAGGCGCGCTTGGACTGTGTCGGTGATTGGTGCTAGTGGCTCGCATTGTTCGGCTATGCGTGAGGATTGGAGATACGCTTCGCCGCACATTATGGCGGTTACACAGGCGGCGTAGTCGCGTCCGGCGTCGGAGTCGTAGGGGAGTCCGGCGGCCATTAACAGCGCGCCTAAGTTTGCATAACCTAGACCTAGCGGGCGATAGTCGTGCGAGTTTTTGCCGATAAGTTCGGTGGGATATCCGGCGTTGTCTACCAGAATTTCCTGGGCGGTGATGACCACGTCCACGGCGTGACGATAGGCTTCCACGTCGAACGTGCCGTTGGGCGCGAACTTCAGCAGGTTCAGGCTGGCCAGGTTGCAGGCGGAGTCATCGAGGAACATGTACTCGCTGCAGGGATTGCTGGCGTTGATGCGGGCGGTGTTTTTCGACGTGTGCCAGCGGTTGACGGTGGAATCGTACTGCATGCCGGGATCGCCGCATTGCCAGGTGGCTTCAGAAATCTTCTGCAGCAGGTCTTTGGCTTTGTAAGTGTTGACTACTCGGCCGTCAACGATGGCGCGGGTGGAGAAATCGGTGTCGCGCATGACGGCTACCATGAAGTCGTCGGTGACGCGGACGGAGTTGTTGGCGTTCTGAAAGAAGATGGAACTGTAGGCATCGGAGTCGGGATGCGATCCGTCGTAACCTTGCGCTACGAGCGCGTGGGCTTTGGCTTCTTCTTTGGATTTGCACTCGATAAAGTCGACGATGTCGGGATGGTCGATGTTGAGGATGACCATCTTGGCGGCACGGCGAGTCTTGCCGCCGGACTTGATGACGCCGGCGAAGGCGTCGAAGCCTTTCATGAAGCTGAGCGGGCCGCTGGCAGTGCCACCGCCGCTGAGAACTTCGGTGGAGGATCGCAGCGGGGAGAGATTGGTGCCGGTACCGGATCCCCACTTGAAGAGCATGCCTTCGGTCTTGGCCAGGGTGAGAATGGAATCGAGCGAATCTTTCACCGAATTGATGAAGCAGGCCGAGCACTGCGGGCGTGTGTATCCGGTGGCTCCGAACTCCACTTGTTGGGTGGTGAAGTTCCAGTGCCAGTTGGTGGCGTCGGATTTAGGCTCGACGCGTTCGCAGCCCACGTTGAACCAGACGGGCGAGTTGAAGGCCGCGTACTGGCGGATGAGCAGGTGGACGAGTTCGTCGTGGAACGCGGCGGCGTCTTCGGAGGAGCGGAAGTATCCGTCTTTCATGCCCCAGTCGCGAATGGTTTCGGCGACGCGGGCGACCAGTTGCCGCACGCCGGTTTCGCGCTCATCGGTGCCGATCTGTCCGTGAAGATATTTCGAGGCGACAATGTTGGTCGCGGTCATGGACCAGTCTTTGGGGACCTCGACATTCTTCTGCTCGAAGATCATGCCTCCCTGAGAGTCGGTGATCTGGGCGTTGCGGAGTTCCCACTCGACTTCGGAGTACGGGGACACACCGGGCTTGGTGAAAAAGCGGCGGAAGGTGAGGCCGGGAGCCTTCTTCGTAGTATTGCTGGCGGCGGTTTGAGTTTTGATTTGGTCGCGCACTTCGGGCATTTCCTTCTCCTATTAGATGATGGCAAAAAGCGGTTGATCTAAACAACAGGTTTCAAAGTTGAAACCATTTCTCAAAATGCTTACGGCAGCGCGACGAAACAGATTGCTTTGCTTTCAGCTTCCCCGACGTTCTGTCCCTAAAGGAGCGTTTGATCTCGAAGGAGTTCGGTATCGCTAAAGCGATACCCTGACACGAACCAAGCCCCTTTATGGAGCTGGATCGGCCTGCGAGCTTTTTCGGTAATTGTGCTCTGGGAGCGCGGTGGTAAGGGTTGGCTCAGCGGGACGGACCGCTTGGGCTGACTTCGTCTCGATAAGTCTCGGTTGGGCGGACTTCGTTTGCACTGGTCGGGCCAACTGAGAATCGCCGGCTGGGCGTTCGATGCCATGACGGGCGAAAGAGGCGGCAACGAGTTCGATCAAATCTTCCATCGGGGCTCCTAATGGCGCGAAGGAAGCTGGGCCGGTCGGGGAGCAGCTTCAGCCGCGAAATTCTAATTCCGTTGATGAATGCCCCCGAGGGGATGCCTGGCAGGACCAGACCGGGGGAAGTCACCGCCCGTTTCCATCCACTCCGGAGGGATGGTTCCCGTGAAGGGGGAGACGCGAAGTCACCTCAACTTTGAGTCTCACCCCTGGGTTTACGGTCGTCGCCTCCTTAAGATATAAGGAGGTCTGCAAAAAGGGCTCTGGGATGCTAAACGTACTCCCGTATATGGTGGTTGTCAAGAGGGAAATACCATATCTTGTAGCCCGAAAGTGGTAAGGGTACCGAGTTGAGAAATCGCTCATAGCTGTCCGGCTTTCGCTACCCCTTGCTGAAACCAGTTCCAATCGCTTTAGAGTGTGTGCGTGAGGACTGGGCCGTCCCTCCGGGACTTGAATCATTTCTTCCACTTTTCCCAGCGCTGAAGCCCTCCACCCCATCACGCCAAAACCGGGCGTGCTGTGGACCCCGGTGCTGGGCTAAGCTGGTTCGCCCCTCCGGGGCTGGACGCTCCTGTGCTTCGTCCCACCGGATTGCCCGGAACCTATAGCGAAACCAGAGTTGCTGGGCACCACCGGCAGCTGCCGAGCTGCGCTCGGCTTGGACGGCCGGGGGCGGCCGTCCCTACGCGAGCCAATCTGTTCAGGCGGTGGCACGGGTGCGATCTTCTGGGGAGGCGCGGGCCGCCGGCCGGGCGAGGACGCCCGCCGCTCCATCGGCGGGGACTCCGGTTTGCACTCTTGGGGCCGGGGATCGAAGCTGCGTGGATGCGACAGGCACGTAAATGTCTTCGAAGAGGGCTTGGGTGGTGATCCGTCTTATGCCGTCAGAGGACTCGACGAGATAATCGCCGGGTCGGCCGGATTGTTCGCGGCCGAGTACGTCGGTAAAGACGAGGGGTTTTGTGAGTTGACGAGCGCGCACCAGAAAACGAGTGCGGTAGACGGTCCATTGGATTTCTAAATTCATAGGTGCTTCTTTCACCCTTCGGGCAGGGCGGGTGTTCGTTTCTGGTGTCGTGTCCCGCAAGTTCGCGGCATAAATCCCAACCATCATCCTGAGCGAAGCGAAGAACCTATGCATTTGAATTCGCAGCGCACGAGATCCTTCGCTTCGCTCAGGATGACAAATCAAATTTATGCCGCATATTCTCGGGACACCACACTAGCTTTCAGGTTTCGACCGAGCAGGGTCGCCGCTCGGCGGATGCTTGTTTCAAGTGGAGCGACTGTACGCGCACAAAGAGGGCGGGTCAATTACATAAGAATTGTGCAACGGTGGAATTTTTCGCTCGCGGATTGGACGGGTTGAATCCGGACCAAGCTTCGGTCGACGGCAATTGCGGTTGGCGCACGAGCGGCGGGGTTTGAGAGGAGGGCGGGAAATTACGATGGACGCTGCTGCGCTCGGCGACCGGAATTTGCACAAGGGGCGCACAGGTTAAGAACAGTTGTCAGCCTTGACCGTCGGTGTCGGCGAAGGATCTGGGGGTGTATTAGTGTGGAAGTCAGACTGCAGATTGCAGAAAGCAACATCATAACCACAGAGAGCACAGGGAACACGGAGGAAGGCCGGGAGTTGCAAAACGCTATGTTCAGGACACGATTCAAACGCGACATTGTTACTGAATTTCTGCCGCCAACTCGATCTGGGAAAACGCAAAGGGCGATCATCCTGTGCGATGGGATGCCTTCGATCCCGCGCAAACAGCCGCTGGCGACATTCCTCTCCGGGAAGGGATACTGGGTGTTTTATCCGCGCTATCGCGGAGCGTGGGAGAGTGGCGGGGAGTTCCTGGAAAAATCGCCGCACGAGGACATCCTGGACGTGATTGGGGGACTGTCGAAAGAATTCAGAGAGCGGGCATTTGGCCAACGATTTCGCGTGTCGATCGACCAACTGTTTGTGATCGGGGGAAGTTTTGGCGGGGCGGCGGCGATCCTTTCGTCGCTCGACCCACGCGTGAAAAAAGTCGTCGCCAATTGCCCGGTGGTGGATTGGGCGATTCTTCCGCGCGAGGAGAAGAAAGAGACTTCGAATGCCAGTTACTCCGCGTATATTCGCGAGGCGTTCGGGAATGGATATCGGCTGTCCGAAAGAAATTGGAAGAAGCTGCGTGGTGGAAAGTTTTATAACCCTGCATATCGCGCGCAGGAAGTTACTGCTTCGAAGGTCATGATGTTTCATGCGGAGGATGATCCGTATGTGCCTTATCAATCGGTCAAGAAATTTGCGGAGCGAACAGGAGTGAGGTTGAAGTTGTTCCGGCGTGGCGGGCACTTGAGCACGGACTCGATCGTTCGAAAGTATTGGCCGCAGATCAGGGAGTTCTTTGAAAGTTGATCGTCCCCTTTCCGATCGCGCTCTCCGCTTTCTTCGCATGAGAGGTGCAAGGCACGCCATCCGATGGTATTCTTTTCGGGCAGACGACCTTGCGTCGGGCACACTTGGCGGGCTACTTGGAATGACGAAATCGTTTTCTATTTTCGGGTCAGATTCCAGGGCTCAACTGGGCCCTTTCGAGCAGCAGGTGCTGCAAAAGCTTTGGTCGCATGGCAGCGCCACGGTTCGCGAACTGCTGGCGGATGGCAAGATCCATCAGGCCTATACCACGGTGATGACGACGATGGACCGTCTCTACAAGAAGGGCCTGCTCGACCGCGTCGCCGAAGGCAGGGCGTTCCGCTACACTCCGCGCCACAGTCCGGAAGAACTGCAACGGGTCGCAGCGCTCGAGGGCATCCGGCAATTGCTGGGATCTGGCGACGCTTCCTCGCTGCCTCTCTCGTATCTGGTGGAAGCGCTCAGCACCCATGACGCGCAACTGCTCGATGAGCTGCAACTGCTGGTCGAACGGAAGCGCCGCGAAATCCAAAGCCGGGAAACCAAGAGCCGGGAGCAAAGTTAATGTTTGCGCTGCGCGGAATCGCCGTCTCGCTTACTTTCTTTGTTGTGTTCTACTGTCTGCTATCGGCGCTGGTGGCAGTCGCATGGCGCTCGCTGAAGTGGTTGCACGCGACGGAACAGAGCCTGGCCGGTTTGCTCTTCGCGTCGCGGGTTCTCCCGTTAGCGGCTTCCGTGGTCATTACATTCGCTTTTGTCGTGCCGTCGTTTCAGTTGCTCGAACCCCGCTCGATTGATGAAGGCATGGGCGCGATGCCGCTCGCGCTGGGCGTTTGCGCTCTCTTGCTGATCGCCGGCGGCTGCTTCCGCGTGATCGCCGCGCAGACCAAAACTTCTCGCGTGGTGGCGCGCTGGCTGGAAGGCGCCCATTCTCTGAATGCCGGTGCGCAGACCGTGACGTTTTGCTCCCGACGCGAGGCGCCGCCGCTCACGCTGGTGGGTGTCCGCAAACCGAGAGTGCTGGTTTCAGAATCTACGGTTGTGCTGCTGAGTCATGAAGAACTGCACATCGCGCTCAAGCATGAAGTCGCGCACATGCAGTCTCGCGACAACTTGAAGAAACTCATTTTCCGTTTTTGTCCTTTTCCCGGCATGGCCAAGCTGGAAAGCGCCTGGTCCCAAGCAGCGGAACTGGCCGCCGATGATGCGGCGGTCTCGAATCTGGACGACGCCGTTGACTTGGCCGCAGCGCTGGTCAAGCTCTCCCGCCTGGTTCCTGTCGAAGCTGCTCCGGTCTGCACCGTTGGCTTTGTGACCGGATCCATCAGCACGCGCGTGGCCCGCCTGCTTGCCTGGAATGAAGCCGGCAAAGCTCAGCCGATGCGAATTCGCCTGTGGTACGCCGTTCCACCAGCTCTTGTAGCGCTGTCGTTCGTCTTTGCCACCTATGGTCCGGCTCTGGCGCTGACGCATGAAGTTACAGAGTGGCTTGTCCGCTAACTCTTCCGCCTGCTCAGAATGTTCGTCCTGCAGCGCCACCCATTTTGATTCCACTATTGCTGGTAGTAGCTGGCGCGTGCCGTTACTCTCGGTGAGCTAGTCCGCTTCGCCGCGCGGACATCTTCCCTTAGCAAAGTCTGAACAGCGGCAATCTCTTAATTCGTTGGATGGTTCTTCGTGCTCGCTATGTTTCGACACTCCGAAATACGCAGACCGAGTTCGCTGATCTGCGCGGCTGTCCTCCTGATTTTCCTTCTGATCTTCGTCTTTGTTCCTTCGCTCATGCACGCGCAGAATCCAAACGGCTCGCTTCGGGGAGAGGTCGAGGACGCGAGTGCCGCGCGAGTGGCGGGTGCTCGGGTCGTCGTGCAGTCCAACGGATCTTCCATGACCCGCGAGGTAACAGCAGATGCGCGCGGAGAATTCCGGATTGACGGCCTGCTGCCCGGTTCCTATCGCGTCACGGTGACCGCACAAGGCTTTTCGCAGGCAACGGCCAATGTCGACGTCGCAGTCAGCCAAGTGCGCGATATCGCCGTCACGCTCAAACCGGAAAGCGGGCGCGAGACGGTGAATGTGCAGGGGAATGCCTCATCGATCACGACCCAGTCGATTGACACAGCGAGCGCTGTGCATCAAGGCGTAGTCGGCAGTCGGGACCTGGAAACTCTTCCGCTGGCCGCGCGCAGCTTCGCCAACATCGCGTACCTTGTGCCCGGAACCGAGCCCGTCGAGCCTTCCGATCCCACCAAGGCGCGCATCACGGCCGTGTCCACCGGCGGAAGCTCCGGCTTGAACAACGAGCTGTCCGTCGACGGCGGCGACAACTCTGATGATTTCATCGGCGGCTTCCTGCAAAACTTCTCGCCCGATGCCATTCAGGAATTTGCCGTGCGCACGTCGAACGAAGAGGCCGACACCGGCGGGACCACTGCCGGGTCCGTCGTGATCACCACCAAGCACGGTACCAACGAGTGGCACGGCGACGCGGCTTTCTACGAGCGTGCGGCACAGCTCAACGCCCGGTTCCCGATTGAGAATCCGGCGCCCAATCCCAAGCAGCCGTTTTCCCGCCAGAACTATGTTGGCACTCTCGGCGGGCCGCTGGCAAAAAACAAAGTGTGGGTCTTCGCCTCATTCGAGCATGTCCATGAAAATGCCAGCATCGCCTACAGCCCTGCCAGCACCGCAGAATTCGATGCGCTGGCGCACTTGGCAGCGGATGGCTTAATCGATGTGAACGGAACGACTATCACTTCCATTCCGGTACCAACCAACGTACCCATCCCCTTCCGCGATTACATCGGCTCGCTGCGTTTTGACTGGGCGCAATCTTCGAAGTCGCAGTGGTTCCTGCGCACCTCCGAAGACAGCTACCTCACGCACAACGCCCTGGTGCAGCAGGCAACGCTACCCTCCACCGGACTGACCACGCACAACAACTATTTCAACACCGTCATCAGCAACACTTGCGCCTTTAGCCCTACCTGGCTCGGCACGTTCGTTTTCGACGCCAGCGAATTGCACCTCACCCAAACGCGCAACTCGACCCTGGGCTTCGCTCTGCAATTTCCTTTCAGTTTGACTTCGCTGACCGTGTCGGGCTACGAAACGTTCGGTGACAACCAGTTCGCCACGCCCATCACCGCCTTTCCCGAACTCCGCAACCAAGAAAAATACCAGCTCCGCTACGACCTCAGCCGGGCCACGGGCGATCATTCGCTGAAGTTCGGAGTCAACTTTATCCACGAGCCGGTGCTCAGCGGCGCGCTGTCAGCAAACGCCGAGACGCTGGTCACGTTCCCCAACGACCCCACGTTCTACACTTTGAATTCCATGAACCTCCAGCAGTTTCCAGTCGATTTGGCTGCTGGCGAGGTAAGCACACCTGCCGGAGACGGCAGCTTTTCGCAGAATGTTCAGCGCCTGGCACTCTACGCTCAAGATTCCTGGCGCGTTTCGCGCCACCTCACGGTGAACTACGGCCTGCGCTATCAAACGACCTTTGGGCTCTTCATCGCCTCGGGACACAGCCAGGTTGACAATCCAACCTTCTTAACGCTCCCGTTACACGGCGTTCCGGCGGCGGTTCCTCATGATGACCGCCGGCAATTTGCTCCTCGCATCGGAATCGCCTACTCGCCCGGCGGCAGCGAGAAGACGGTGATTCGCGCCGGCTTCGGCATTTTCTACAACGATCTGGCGCAGGGCGGATGGGCCACTGCGTTGCAAGCCGTCAACGGAGGAGTCGATAGTAGTCCTCCGTCCTACATCGACCCACACTACCGGACGCCATACGCGATCCACGCCACCGGGGGCGTGCAGCATGCCTTCAATGAGCACTGGGCCGTGAGTGCCGACTACACCCACGAAGAGGGCAACCACGGGTATCGAGCCTACGCTTTCCCGGAATTCAATCTGTACAAATCCGACAATCGTTCCAGCTACAACGCTCTTATGCTTCATTTGCAGGGGAACGTGTCCAGCCGCTTCAGCCTGGTCGCGAACTACACGCTCTCCAAGGCGCAGACCTGGGGCTGCATCCTCGGCGAACTCTTCGACTATGTGAACGCAGTCTGCGATCCAAATAACGCCTTCGGTCCCGGCGACTACGGCCCGTCCGGCGAAGACGTTCGCCATCGCTTTGTGCTCGCCGGAACCGTGCACATCCCCGGCGGTTTCGAACTGACCACCATGACCCAAGCCGAAAGCGCCCGCCCCATCACCATCACCACCCAGGACAACAGCGGCCGCATTTCCGTGAACGGGACGCCGACCAGCCTTGACGAATTCCGCGGAACGCCTTACATCCAGGCGGACCTGCGCGTCAGCCGCCCCATCAGAATCGGCGAGCGCTGGCAGGTTAACCCGTTCGCCGAGTTCTTCAACCTTTTCAACCGCAACAACCCCGGCGCTAATTACATCGCCAACGTGTCCGCGCTTCCCGTCCCCGCTGCTCAGATTGCGAGCGGCAACGTTACCCAGATCTGTACGGTTCAAGACTGTTCGGTAACCGTGCCCGTCACCAGCCTGAAGCAGCTCGAGATACCCGCGGGCGCGTTGGGAGATTTCTTCGGCCCCGGTACCACGGTTGGAATTCCGTTCGCCGCTCAGCTCGGGGTTCGCGTGACGTTCTAGTTGGAGTCCCGCAAGTTCGGGGCATAAATCCATACGGTCATCCTGAGCGAAGCGAAGGACCTGTGTATTTGCATGCGCCATGCATAGGTCTTTCGCTTCGCTCAAGATGACAACCCAAACTTATGTCGCAATTTTACGAGACACTGCGCCAGGATTTTGCGAAGGATTGGTTTTTCTAGCAATCGCCACCCGCGCGATCCCCTGCAGATCGTTCCCGATCGCAACTTCATCCCACCCCGACAACAAGCTCCGCACACGATCGGCAATCGTGCCGCTGATCTCGAAGACCAGCCATCCTCCCGGACGGAGCGCTGCGCGCGCTTGCGGAATCAGCCGCTCGATCACTTCCAGGCCCGTCGGCCCCGCAAACACCGCATTCCGCGGCTCGAACTTGCGCACTTCGAGCTGCACGGAATCTTCTTCCGACTCGCCAACGTACGGAGGATTCGAAACCACAATGTCGAGCGAAGCCGGAGGTAATCCGCTGAGCAAATCCGCAAGGTGAAACTCGATTCGCGAAGTAAGTTCGTGACGTGCCGCATTGGCCCGGGCGACTTCCAGCGCTTCGGGAGAATTGTCAGTTGCATGGATTTCCGCCGTCGGTAGTTCCTTTGCCAGCGCAAGCGCAACCGCTCCCGAACCGGTACCCACATCGACGACGCGTAGCTCGTGGAGGGACGCGCGTCCCCGCCCGTCCGGTTTCGCCAGCTCGAGCACCGCCTCCACCACATGCTCCGTCTCCGGACGAGGAATCAGCACCGCCGGCGACACGATCAAATCCAGCCCCCAGAACTCCTGGTGCCCGGTGATGTACTGCGCCGGAACGCCGGTAGCCCGGCGCCCGAGAGCTTCCTCGTAGCGCTGCAGTTCGTTAGGGGTGAGTTCGCGCTCCGGATGTGCGTAGAGATACGCCCGGTCGCAATCGAGCGTGAACATGATGAGCAGTTCCGCATTCATCCGCGGCGAAGGAACTCGCGCAGCCGTAAGCCGCTCGACCGCTAGAATCAGAGACTGTTTTAATTGCACGTACTTATTTCACCACGGAGACACAGAGACACGGAGAAAAACAAACGAGAGGAAAATTCAAGAGCCGTACAAATCCTTAACTTACCACTGCCCCGCGAACGACCAACGACCAGCGACTGCTTCCGCCTTACACCACGCTCGCCGTCTCCTGCTTCATCTTCTCCGCCTGATAATGCGTGATCAGCGCGTCGATCACCGGTTGCAGCTTCCCGTCCATCACCTGCTCAAGCTGGTGAATCGTGAAGCCGATGCGATGGTCCGTAAGCCGGTTCTGCGGAAAATTGTAGGTCCGGATCTTCTCCGAGCGGTCGCCCGAGCCTACCATCTGCTTGCGTTCTTTTGCGAGCGCGTCCTGCTGCTTCTGCATCTCGACTTCGTACAGCCGCGAGCGCAGCACGCGCATGCCTTTTTCGCGGTTCTTGATCTGCGACTTCTCGTCCTGACAGCTCACCACCGTATTCGTCGGAATGTGCGTGATCCGTACCGCCGAATACGTCGTATTCACCGATTGCCCGCCCGGCCCCGAAGAACAGAACGTATCGATGCGCAGATCCTTGGCCTCGATCTTGACGTCCACTTCTTCCGCTTCCGGCAGCACTGCCACCGTGATCGCCGACGTATGCACCCGCCCTTGCTGCTCGGTCGCGGGCACGCGCTGCACGCGATGCACGCCGCTCTCATACTTCAGGCGCGAATACACCCGGTCGCCCTCGATCAGCGCGATCACTTCCTTCAACCCGCCCACGCCCGACTCCGAGGTGGAAAGCACTTCCACCTTCCACTTCTGCGACTCAGCATAGCGGTTGTACATGCGGAAGACTTCCGCCACGAACAACGTGGCCTCATCGCCGCCCGTCCCGGCGCGAATTTCCAGAACCACGTTTTTCTCGTCGTTCGGATCCTTCGGCAGCAGCAGAACCTTGAGATCTTCCTCAACCGTCACGATGCGCGCGTCGAGCTTCGTCAGTTCCTCTTCGGCGTAGGCCCGCATCTCGGGATCGGTTTCATCCACCAGCACGGCCCTGCTTTCGGCGATTCCGCGCTTCAGATCCTTGTATTCGCGATACTTCTCGACGATCCCCGCGACTTCGCTATGCGCCTTGGCGGTCTTCTGGTATTTCGCCGAATCATTCGTAATGTCCGGCGACAACAGCGCCCGAGTCAGTTCCTCGTAGCGCATTTCGATTTGGTCCAAGCGTTCAAACATGATTTTCATCCGTAGAGACTGGGCTTGCACCGTCTCGCTCCGCAGCAGGAGACGCGGCAAGCCGCGTCTCTACTCTAATGATTTTAGGTGGAATGAGAAAGAAAACAAGAGTTCGCGGTGGGCACCGCTACGCAATCACGAGTTCGCCGCCGTGCTGCTTTTCCAACTTCATCGCTTCATCCAGAGCGACAATCGCGCACTCAACCTCGCTGTCATCCGGAGGCTGGGTCGTGATCCGCTGCAGCCACAGTCCCGGCGCTGTCATCAGCGCGAACAGTGAGCCGCGGTGCTTGGCCGCGAAGCGGATAATCTCGTAGGAAACTCCTGCTATCACGGGTAGGAGCGCGATGCGAATGGCGAATCGAGCCCAGAAAGTATGTACGGGGATCGCCATGTACACAACCATCGAGATGATCATTACCGTCATCAGGAAACTCGTTCCGCACCGCGGATGATACGTCGAATACTTCTGCACCGCCGCGGTTTCGAGCGGGTCGCCATTCTCGAACGCAAACACCGCCTTGTGCTCGGCCCCGTGGTACTCGTACACACGCCGAATGTCTTTCCACAGCGAAACGCCCCACACAAACAGCAGGAACATCGCGATCCGGATAAGCCCGTCCACCAGGTTA
>Ga0316363_10000749_pt1 | contig 36080 bp, 24 predicted proteins | sample Sb_taG_3_FD_200459 | JGI IMG/M metagenome (GOLD analysis project Ga0316363, IMG submission 200459) | Peat soil microbial communities from Weissenstadt, Germany - Sb_50d_a_PC metaG (v2) (version 2) | ecosystem: Environmental > Terrestrial > Soil > Wetlands > Peat | place: Germany: Weissenstadt...
AATATGATCGGCATGAAATGGAAGCCGTATACGTGGCCGTTGGCGGGCGTCAGCACCTCATAAACCGGCCGAATTTCGCCCAGCATTTCAAAATTCCCGCGCAGCGCCCCAGGCCCATGATCATCCGTCAACACGCGCCCGGCCCGGATTCCGCCAAACAAGAAATCGGTGTTCGAGTCGTGGCCGTCGCCAAGCCCGCCGCCCACGAAGCCGCCGAGTTCCCACGAGCCATAATGAATCGCCTGCGACGGCAAGCTTAGAAAATCCTGCGCCGGCTGCGAAGCAGGCGCCGCGCTGGAACTCTGCGCGCGCGCAATCGCCGGCGCCGTCAGCAACAAAGTAAAAATCAGCATGCGCCGCAAATGATTCACCATCGAGATTGCTTCATCCGCTGGTGAAGTCACGACGGCACGCATTTCTCCAGCCCGAGCCGCCTCTCCGGTAAATCGGCCGCGCACAACTCCGCCGCCCGTTTCCGCCAATCGCCCCTCCCCCGTCCACCGCGAAGTCGTCGAGCGTAAGGCACCCCGCCGCGCCCCGTCAAGTTGAGCCTGCCGGCAATGTTTCCAATGGGAAGTGGCCGCTACTCGCCACAATTTAGAAGCGCATCGCCAGGCCCGCGCATCCAATTCCTCCGAAAAAGATGCCGTCGACCGTGAATCACATTGCTAAAGATCCACCGGCCAGTACAGAATCTGGCCTGCTCACCACCACAACACGCTCAACTGGAGGCTCCATGAGTCGTCGTGCTGAATTACTCGCGGGTCGCATCGAAGAAGGCGCTGCCGGATTGGCCGCTTTCGCCGAAGGACTCTCCGCAGCGGAATGGCTTGCACCGGTCTCGTCCACCGACCGCCGTTCCATCGGCGCCATCGTGCACCATGTCGCCCTTGTGTACCCGATCGAAATCGATCTCGCGCGGGCCATCGCCGGCGGCAAAGCCGTCACGGAAGTCACCTGGGAGGCGGTCGCCCAGTTGAACGAGAAGAACGCCCGGGAAAATTCCGGCGTAACGAAGGCCGCAGCCATCGAACTCTTGCGCCGCAACAGTCGTGACGCCGCCGCCGCAGTACGCGCGCTCACGGATGAAGAGTTGGATCGCGCCGCTGCGTTCTCGCTGAGCTTCGGCGCCCCTGTCACCGCCCAATTCGTAATCGAGGATCACGCTCTACGGCATAGCTGGCATCACCTGGCCAAAATCCGCAAGACGCTAGGCCGATAACGGCGCCGGGTGCCTCCGCCTAGGCGGACGTCGAAGTTGCGCGTGGGGGTATTTCATTTCTCCCCGCTATAAAAAAAGCGCGTTTTTGTCTCGATTAGACCGTGCCTCCTTCTTTTGTTTTCATGCACTTAGCCCCGTTTTGAATAATTTCGTGTCTCGATTAGAACGGGGTGCCTTCGCCTAGGCGGACGCCGCAATCGCGCATGGGGATTTTGACTTTTCCCCCGCCCGATCCAACCTCCGACTTCCGACTGCTTGCGCCTACAATTGTTCGCGAGGCCCGCGACTTGCATTCCGCGGCTGAGTGCTTGCGGTCGGCTTTGGTGCGCTAAAAAGGGCCGTTTTCACGCGATTAGAAACGGCATCTGTTCTTTGTTTTCACAAACTTACGGCGATTTCTAATAATTTCGCACGCGATTAGAAATCGATGTCGGCGTTCCGAGTGGCGATCCCTCAGCGGCTACAGCCATATTGATTTTGCAGCACTTGCGGCATGACTACCCTTCGACCTCCTTCACGGCAAAAAGTGGTGACCTGACGGAACTCTATCTGGCGCGGAGACGTAGTTAATCGCCGAGCTGAATCATCAGCCCGGACCCGGTCACTCGCCGGGCTTGGCTCCGGGCAAGCTTGTAGCAGGCTCAAGGTTGACTCCGGGCTGAATCATCAGCCCGGACCCGGCCCCGCGCTTAGGGACTGCGCACTACTCGACTTTTTGTATCACAAGAGTACCAACTTGTCAACAGTTTTGTGAAGGTATCGAAACAGTCCCGATCCGTCGTAGGGGCCGGTCCGCCTAGGCGAAGGCCCGGTTTGGCCTTGGGTTTCTCCAGCGCCCCCGGATCGAATTTCAAAACCCAATGCCACCCCGGGGGCGGCGTGAACCCGCCCCCCTACGAAAGAATAATCAAAGGCGGGGCCGATACCCCCACCCTTCCCACAAATCGGGAACAGTGGGGCACCCGCCAGAGCAAACCCGCCGGAAAAGGCTGGACCACCCGCCAGAGCAACGCTCCGTTCCCTTCTGATGTAATATGTTATATAAGAGATACTTTATTCAAGGTTGTAAAGATTGACTGTCAAAGGTCCGTTAATTATGACTGCCAACGCGCGGTCTGTCGTCACCCTCGGAATTCTCGGATTCATTCTAGCGGGAATTTTCTATCATCTGCATCCGTCCGGACCTTCAAAAACGTTTGCCCAGAGCAAGCCACCTCAAACGGCGCGGGAAGTTGATCTGACGAAATTCGGTTATCAGGGAAGACCACCGATTTATTGGGGACCGGCAGATCTCGAAGGACAGTGGACCTGGGAGCAAGGGGTGTTTTTCACGGAATCGAACGTAGTCGCGGCATTTTTTATCGTTCGTGATGATCCCTCGGGAGCCGCATCCCAACAGCGCAAATTCTCTTCATCAGACCGCTTCCGGCTGGTGGCGGCATTTTTTAACGCTGAGAACGGAGAATTCCTCAAAAAGTTCGAGCGGCCTTTGGCGCCCGGTGAAAACGGCGCGCAAATGTTTCCTGCGACGAACGGTCGTTTCATTGTCGCGATCGGAAATACGCTCTCGCTTTATTCGCCCGATTTCAAAATCATCGCCAAATACACCTCCAAATCAGGCATAGAAGGAATTGTCAGCCCTTCGGGAGAAACAGTTTTGCTCGGCAATATGCAATTGGTGGCGGGCCAGTGGAGTGAGCAATTCGATTTGATCGAAACCGAAGGACTGACGGTGCTCAAGTCCTGGAAGTCGTATCCGCAGCCCAACCAGATGCTATGGGGCGATGAAATTGCTGCGAGGACGCTCCAATCGATTTCTGTCAGGACGCCGGACACGGAGCCGAGACGTGTGGTCGAGGGGAGAGACTGGTTTTGCGGTGACGGGAGTTTCATAAACAAAGAAACGATGGCCTTGTTTCAGTGCGGACCGGTCGAGAAACTTTTCATGGTTTCGACAAACGGAACGATTCTCCACCAATTCGATCTCGGACTAGAGAAGGCAGACGGCCCTGTCGTTGCATCGAGTGACGGCACTAGGTTTGCGTTGCCGACGCAGCACTGGGGCTCGGGCCGCAACAAAGATCCCGAGAAACTGCTGGCACGCGTTTTTGGCTTGGATGCCGACGAGCCGATCCTGACGGTCGGTGTTACGCCGCACTACAGTTCGAGCCCAAACTTTTTCACGGGGTCAGGTGATACGCGGTTTGGCTGGGGAGGGCTGGCGCTCTCGCCGAATGGCGATCTCTTGGCGGTTAAATCCGGTCCAATCGTTCAGTTGTATCGAGTCCCAAAGGCAGGAGTTTCTACCGGGTGCAACGGCAACTGCGCGGGCAATGAAGAGTCCGCAACGCAGCGTCCGCCGTCACCGCCGCCGCCGCGAGACTTGGCGGCTCCGGCGGGGATTGCCGCGCCTTCGCAGCTTGTCGAGCAGGCGCTTTCCTGGCTTCCATCTGATACGGAGACCGTCTCGGCAGCAAATGGCCCCTTTCTTGTGCCCGATCTGAGTTGGGACCCGCGCGAAAAACCCAATGGGAACGGCTCGGATGAAATCGCCGACACGTTCAGAAGCATTCCTGTGGCGCTTATCGGCTTCAAAAAGGGATTCATGAGCAAGTATCTACGCCAGGAGAAAGTGCTCTTAGCTCTTGAGGGATCGCGGAATTTTCGTTTTCCAACTGGATTGGGCGAAGGACCATTTCAGGGGTGCGGCATTGTTGTCTTCGCCGGAGATATTACTGCAAGTGTGGATTCGTTTCGGAATGATTCGTCGAGCGCGACTTTGAGAACGGAACAGATTGAAGGGCAACAAGTATCAGTTTTTCAGGAAAAATTGGAGGAAGATACTTGGACAACGTTCGTAGCATTTCCCAAACCGAATATAGCAGTCGCGGCGACGAACGAAGAATATCTTCGGGAAGTCCTGGCGAGAATAAATGGCAAGCGAGGCGAAAGAGCTCTGCCAGAGAATCTCCCGGAATGGAAATACGTAAATCGAAATGCCGCTTTCTGGGCCGTGCGGCATTACGACAAGATGGGGGCATCAACGGACCCGACTTCGCCTTTCGCAGCGAAGAGCTATCTAACTCTGCGTGACGACCAGGCAATCGGCCTCACATTTAGCTTCGACCCTGACAAATCCAAAACGGCGACGGTCACGTATCTTTCAGCAGACAAGAACATTCTTCCAATCGTTCAGAAGAATCTTTTCCAGGTGGAGTATGAGCCGGGCGGACGAGAGATGCACATTCGATACCGAGAGATTTTGCCGGGAATCGTGGAGGGTTCTTACGACCTCGATCATATAGAGTCCGGCGAGGTTTTCAACTTCTTCCTAATGGCGCTCCTGGGTCATGTGATTGCGCTTTGAGGGTGACGGATTCCTGCCACTCTCGAGCGCTAAAGCGCACGTTCTAAGGCGAAGCGTTTTCCGGAGCGCTTGCCCATACAGACCATTGAGACGTATAAGGCGCGGAAGCGCTTTTTCACTCGTCCGCCATATTTCTGGCGGACGAGGGATGCCACCGAAATGCGTAGAGCCCCTCTGAAGTGCTGAGGCGCTAGCGGCAGAAAAAAGTCAAAGGCGGGAGAGGAGACCCCTCAGCGGCTAAAGCCGTATCGGTTTTGAGGGCATTTGCGGCACGACTGAAGTCGTGCCCTGACAAAGATTCTAGGATCTTCTACGGACTCATAGAGCTCACGCTTCCCACAACGCGCGAGAATTCCGGCACCTGGCTTTTCGGTGTTAGTACAAATCAACCGACAACGGCCTCAGGTCTGAAGACCTGAGCTACATTTTTTCAGGTTGACATCTTACCCGAGCGGGGGGATACTCGGGTAAAATGTCTACCCAACAAGGAACGGAACGGCTGGAATTGCTGCAAGGGACCCTGGACCTGCTGATTCTGCGCACGTTGATTTTCGGGGCGCAGCACGGGCAGGGCATCGCGCGGGCGATCCAGCAGACGTCGGATGAAGAGCTGCTGGTCGAGCATGGGGCGCTCTATCCTGCGCTGCAACGGCTTGAGGAGCGCGGGTGGATTTCCGCGCGATGGGGAACCTCCGCGAATAATCGCAAGGCGCGATTTTATTCACTCACCGCTGCGGGCCGCAAGCAGCTCGGCAAAGAAACTACCAAGTGGAATCGATTGGCGGCGGCGATCGGACGCATTCTGGAGTCCGAGGAGGGTTAGCCATGTTCCGACACAAGCGGAATGCCAGCGACTTCAGCGCCGAAATCGATGCCCACATCGAGCTGGAGACGGCGCGCTTGCAGGAACAAGGGCTCAGCTACGAGCAGGCGCGCACCGCAGCGCGGCGCACTTTCGGCAACGTGACGCTTTCCCGCGAACGCTTCTACGAATCCGGCCGCTGGCTCGGCTGGGATCATTTCTGGCACGACATCCGCTACGGCGCGCGCATGTTGCGCAAATCGCCGGGCTTCACCGCCATCGCGATCCTGACGATTGCGCTGGGCATCGGCGCGACCACCGCGATTTTCAGCGTCGTGGATGCCACGCTGCTGCACCCGCTTCCCTACCCGCAGCCCGAGCAACTCGTGAGCATCGAGGATGATCTTCCCGGTGTGGGCGCGCAGGACGTGGGCATGTCCGTTCCCGAATTGCACGATTTCCAGCGCTCCGGAATTTTTGAATACGTTTCGACCATCGGCGGCGGCGACGTGAATCTCACTGGCTCGTCGCAGCCCGAGCGCATCACGTTTCTCAACGTCAATCCGAATTATTTTGCGCTGCTGGGCGTGAAGCCGCAGTTGGGGCACTCTTTCGATCCCGCGGATCAGACGCCCGGATTTACTCTCGAGGCGCTGGTCAGCGACGGCCTGTGGAAGCGGGCTTTCGCGGCCGATCCAGGAATTCTGGGCAAAAGTCTGCGGCTGGACAACGATTTGTATCGCGTGATCGGCGTCATGCCCGCCGGTTATCACGATCCGGGACGCACCGCGGAGGAACAGAACGTCGAAATGTGGCTGGCGTCGGGCTTTGCCGGCCCCCCTGCCCCGCCGCCGATGCGCAGCGACCACGTCCTTCAGGCGTCCATCGCGCGAATCAAGCCCGGACTGACGATCGCCGCGGCGCAGAGCCAGGTGGACGCGCTCGTGGCTGCGTTGCAGAAACAGTTCCCGACGGATTATCCGCGGCAAAGCGCCTGGACGGTGCGCTTATTGCCGCTCAAGGAGCGAGTCGTCGGCAACGTTCGCCAGTCGCTGATTCTGCTGCTGTGCGCGGTGGGATTGGTGCTGCTGATTGGTTGCGTGAACATTGCGAATTTGCTGCTGGCGCGCGCGAGCGCGAGAGGACGCGAAATGGCGGTGCGGCAGGCGCTCGGAGCAGCGCGCTCGCGGCTGATGTCGCAGCTGCTCACCGAAAGCTTGCTGCTTTCACTGGCCGGCGGAATTGTTGGCCTGGCGATTCTCTTCTGCACGAAGGCGTTTCTGCTGCAGTTTCTGCCGGAAAGCTTGCCGCGGCTCAATGAAATTTCGATTAACTGGTCCGTATTGCTTTTCGCGCTCGTCGCTTCTCTTGCCGCCGGCGCGATTTTCGGACTGGCGCCCGCGTGGCACGCCGGGCGGACGGATTTGATTCCCATGCTCAAACAGGAAAGTCGCGGCTCGACCGGCTCCGGCGAACAAGCGCGCACGCGGCGCGTGCTGGTGGTCACGGAATTTGCGCTTTCGTTGGTGCTGATGATTGCTGCGGGACTGCTGCTGCGCAGCTTCTGGGATTTGTTGAAAGTGCGGCCGGGATACAATCCGCAAAACATCATGGCCGTGCGCACCTGGCTGCCGGTGCCCAATGATCCCGATACCGATCCCTATCTCACCGCCGCGCAAGAGGCAACGCTGTTGCACGAAATAATTCGTCGCGGCAGGACGCTGCCCGGCGTGGAAGAAATCGCCATTGGCGATGTGGCGGCTGTTCCATTGGGTCATGGCTGGAGAGATCTAAATCCATTCCCGTTGATGCGGGAAGGCCGCGAGACTCAAGACAACCAGGTACCGTTGGTTAATCGCGCGTCCGTGACGCCGGAATATTTCCACTTGCTGGGCATGACGCTGCTGCGCGGCCGGTTGTTCACCGAGATGGACAACGACAGCGCGCCGCAAGTTGCGGTGATTAACGAGGCGCTCGCGCGCAAGTACTGGCCCAATGCGGATGCGCTGGGCAAACGCTTCAAACGGCCCGCGGATTCTGCGTGGATCACGGTGATCGGCGTGATCGCGGATGCACGCACCGAATCGCTGGCGCAAGCGCCCGTTCCGGAAATCTTTTTGAGCGCATTTCAGCGGCGAGCGAAGGATCTGGCCATATTTTTGCGCGGGCGGATGGACACGGCTGCGATTCCCGTGCAACTGCGCGAGCAAGTGCAGGCCGTCGATCCCAGTCTTCCGGTATTCGGCGCGCAAACGCTGGATGAAGCGGTATCCGCTTCGCTTTCGGAGCGGCGCTTCTCGATGGAAATGGTCGGCCTGTTCGCGCTCACTGCGCTGCTTCTTGCCGGACTTGGAATTTATGGCGTGATTTCGTTTCTTGTTAGCGAGCGCACGCATGAGATCGGCATTCGGCTGGCGCTTGGCGCGCAGCAGCGCGCCATCCTGCGAATGGTGCTGCGGCAAGGATTGCGGCTGGCGATCGCCGGCGCGGCGGTCGGGCTGGTTTGCGCGCTGATCGTCTCGCGCTTGATGGCCGGATTGCTTTACGGCGTGCGGCCGGCAGATCCTTTGACGTTCGCAGGTGTAGCCATACTCCTAATCGGCGTCGCGCTGCTGGCTTGCTACATTCCCGCGCGCCGCGCTATCCGCGTCGATCCGCTCGTCGCGCTGCGATACGAATAGCGCAGCCAGTAGCACAGCGGCTACTGACCTCGGCTCGCGGGCGGAATAATTCCATTCATCCGCAGGTATTCCACCATCTGGCCGTAGTGATTCATGGGATGCGTTAGCGCGACCGTCGCGATTCCCAGACGAGTCACCTTGCCCTCGCCAAACGGATTCTTCACCTGATCGGTCTGGTTCTTTTCGTTGATGCTGGCCAGCGCTTTGTGAAGATACGCAAACGAGTCCTTGGCAAACTTCATGATGTCAGCTTTGCTGGCGATGGATTCCGGCCCGCTTTCGCCGCCGAGTTCAACGGGCGGCTTCTGCTCGAGAATCGTCGCTCCGATCATGTAGTTGACGGCCGCCACATGCCTGACCTGCTGAGCGAAAGTGCGAACGCCCTTGAACTCTCCGGTCGTGGGCGCAAACGAATACTTGTCTTCCGGCATAGCGTCGGCGGCAGGCAAGAACTCGCCTTCCACTTGGCCGACGGCCCGATCCATGATTTGCGAAACGCTGCGGCTTTCCGCGGGCTTGGCTTGCCCCAGCGCGACACCGCTACATGCAAGTACAAGCACGCAAGTGAGAACCAAACGCATGAACTTCATGAGCATCTCCTTCAATCTAGTTTGTGAATGTGGACGAATCCGGACCGGCCGCCGGCGCCAATTCCAGTGCGCGCGCCGCAAACGATATCGCCGCACGGCCGCTCATCCTATCATCAGAACGGCCGGGCGGGTGGCCCACCCTTTCCCGGCCCTCCGTACCTTCCGGAGCGGAGCTCATGCGTGCCGAGAGGCACTCTACCATTCCGTGAGTTATCCGTGCGGTGCCGATTTTAGGGGTGGCCCATCGTTGCCAATCACCGGGCTGAATCATCAGCCCGGACCCGGAGTTTAGCGAAGGGTGGGGCTTTTCGGCCCTGCCTTTGACTTTTCATTCTTTGCCGAATTTGGCGGCAAGTTGGCAACGGACGCCGGCGATGAACCGGCAGCCGCGCTATTCTTCGCGCAGGGCTGCCAGCGGATTGATCTGCGCTGAACGGCGTGCGGGCACGTAACACGCGAGCATCGCCACTGCAGCCAGCAGCAATGGCGCGCCGATCAGCAATAGCGGATCGGTCGTGCCGACCGTGAGTGCGTCGACGAACAGGCTCGCCAGCGCCCCAAGTATTTTTGCCAGCGCCATCGCGCCCAAAAATCCGAGGACCGTGCCGACGCTCACCAGCGCGGCGCCTTCGCGCAGGACCAGGCGCAGCACTTGCGCGCGGCTCGCGCCCAGCGCCGTGCGGATGGCGATTTCCTTGCGCCGCTGCGCCACGGCATAGGCCGTGACTCCGGCGAGCCCGATGGCGGCCAAGATCAAGCCGAACACTCCGATGCCGCCGTAGGTTTGAGCGGAGAATCGCAGAGAGGCGCGGCTGCGATCGAGGTAAGCGCTGAGCATTTGCACATTGAAGATATTCAGATTGGGATTGATGAACGCGATCTCGTTGCGAATGCCGCTCAGCGCGTCCGCTCCGGCATCCGAGCGGATCAGAATGGTCATACCTCCGGCAGGCGGCCGCGCAAAATCGCGAGGCGTAAGCGGCAAATAAATAATCGATTGGCTGAAGCCCTCGACATCCTTCATGTCGCGGATCACGCCGACCACTTCATAGGATTGCCTGTTGTCCCGAATGCGTTTGCCGATGGCATTCTGATTTCCGAAAAATTTGCGTTCGGCGCGCTCATTCAGCACGGCGGGCAACGCGATCGTCGCCGCTCCGTCCGGCTGGCTGCGTTGATCGCGCTCCTCGAACTCGCGGCCGGCCAGCATCGGCTCGTCGAGCGCGGCGAAATATCCCGCGCCGACGGTTTCCTCCACCACTTGCTGCTGCACGCGCGAGGAATCCGGCGAGCCTTCCGCGCTCATCGGCGTGGGTTCGACTCCGGAGGAGAACGGCGGCTCGGCAGCCAACGCGACGCTGCTCACCGAGCCAGCGACCTTGAGCCGCTCGGTAAGTTTCTCGAACAGAGCTTGCGTTTTCTCAGGTGCGTAGCCGTCGCGCACCGGATCGAGAGTCACCAGATACATCGTGTGCGGATCGAATTTGGTTTCGAGGCTGGTGCCTTTGCTGATTCCGATGACGAGGAAGCCGGTCATCAGCAGCAGCATGAGCGATGCCGCAACCTGCGCGACCATCAGCACGTTGCGCAGACCGAAGCGGCGATGTCCCGGCAAGCGCAGCGCCGAGCCTTCTTTGAGCGCCGGGACGACTTCGGCCTTCGTCGCTTGCAGCGCGGGAACCAGGCTGAATCCGATGCCGCAGAGGATGGCGACGCCGAACGCAAAAACGCCGGCGCGCCAATCCAAGTCGAAACTAGATTCGATCGGCACCGTCATCGGCGGCGTGAAGTGCGAGTTCAATACCGAGAGGCCGTACGCGAGCGCGAAACCGGCGACGCCGCCCAGCAGAGAAAGCAAGATGCCTTCGCTGATCATCTGCCGGATCAGGCGGAAGCGGCTCGCGCCCACTGCCAGACGAATCGCGAACTCCTTGCGGCGATTGGCGCCGCGCGCGATCAGCATATTCGCGAGATTCATGCACGCCAGCGTGATCACCAGGCCCATCAGCGCAACGAAGAATCCGATCAACACGGGCTTGATTTTCCGTGGGATCGGCAAGTTGGTGCCGGCGGGAAGCAATACGATGCTTCGGCCTTTGTCCGTGCGCGGTAAGGCTGAGGGATCCTGCTCGTCGAGTCGCCGCGTGATCGCGTCGAGCGCCGCTTCCGCGGAGTCAATCGAGACGCCGGGCGCGAGGCACAGGATGGGCAGGAATTCCCGGGCGTAGCGCTGATGCAGCACGTCGTTCGCGAGTTCCGGAGCGAGCGCGGCCGGCGCGGTGATTGGGACGAACAGCTCCGAGGGATTCACCGCGAGGGCGCCATTGAAATTCTGCGGCGTGATTCCCACGATGGTGGCGATCTGCCCATTGAGGCGAAGGATTTGGCCGACGGCGTTGGGAGAGGAATTGAGGCGATTGCGCCAGAAACGATCGCTGATCACCACGACGGGCGCGTCGCCAGGCTTGTCAAGTCCGGCGTTCAGCACCCGTCCAGCCTGCGCCGGGACGCCGAGTACGGAAAAATAATCGGGCGATACAATTTGACCGAAGACGCGTTCTGGTTTCGCGTTCAGGTCGCCTTGAAAGGTGACGTTGAACGGGACGCTAGTCTTGAACGCGGCGACGCCGGTGAACAGACTTTTTTGCTCGCGATACTGCTCGACGTAGTAATACGATTCGGGCGCGAGATCGCCATCCGCCGAGGCCTGAAGCATGACGAGGCGTTTGGCATTCGCCGCTGCGGGCAACTCGCGAAAGAGCATCTCCCATTTCGAGCTGTACACGTTTGTGGTGAGCCCGATGCCGAGTCCCATGGAAATGATGCCGACCAGCGCGAATCCCGGCGACTTGAGCAGCGCTCGCCATCCATAGCGCATATCGCCGCGCATTTCGCTCAGATACTCGAGCGGCACGCGAATGGCGATATCCACGATGAGCCGGATCAGCCCCGCGACGCCATGCCTTTTGGCGATCTCTTCGACGACGTCCTCCCCGAGTTGCATCACCTCCGGGCCGTATGCCAGTTTGAATTCGTGCGGGAAAGCTTGCGCCAACCGCCGGTAGATCCGCAGCGCGAGATTCATGCCGTCGTCGCTCATCGCGTCACCTTTCATTCAGTCGCGAATGCTTGCTTTACGCGAATGCTGCGAACCAATTCCTGCAGGCGCTCACATTCCGCGTCGAGCACGCGCTTGCCGAGCGGCGTCAGCCGGTAATAGCGGCGGCGCGCGTCGTCCAATTCCGGCGCGGGCCGTTCGTCGGATTCTTCGATCAGTTCGGCTTCGATCAGCCGCTTGATCGATCCGTAGAGCGTTGCGGGCCACAGCCGCACTTTGTGGTTGGTGCGTTGCAGGACGTCCTGCATGATGCCGTAGCCGTGCTGCTCTCCGGCCGCGAGAGACAGCAAGATGTGAAACCACTGAGGTTTGAGGGGAATAAACCTTTGAGAATCAGCGTCAGTCATGGCGCTATCTATATCATACAATATATATACGTGTCAAGATGAAAATTGCAGACTCGCCCACTTTTTTGGCCCTCCGGGCTCGTCAGAGACTGGCGCGAACGCCTGAATTGCGGGAGACGCGACTACTGAGACGGCGTTCGGGTGTCGCGCAGGAGGACTACGTCAGAGACGACGTGGAAGCGGGCGACGGCGAGCGACTTTCCGTCAGGAGAAAATTGGAACGTGCGGATTTGATCCGACGTGAAATTCGTCAAGCGATGACCCGGCGAGCCGTCGAGAGGCTGCACCCAAACGTTGCCGACGCCGTTTTCGACGATGGTGTAAGCCACGGCCTTGCCATCGGGAGTGATGGCGATGGGAAGAGCGATATCGGCGCGGGGCTCGATATATTTCACAGAAGCTTCAGAGTTCGTAGCTACATCAACGAGAGCAACTTTGTGCGTGCTCGTTTGCGTGGCCGGGTCCAATATCGACTCGATCTCCGGCATCCACCTGCCGTCTAGCGAAAGGTTCGCTGCGCCTTCCATGAAACCGGTGGGAACTACGCCAGCCTTGATGAGTTCCGGAGATCCTCCGTCGATGGGCATCTTCATAATCCAGCTCGTGGCGTTATCCTCGTAGTAAAATGAGGCTCCATCCGGCGAGCAGAGTGGCCACTCTTCATCCTTGCCGCTCGTGAGCTGCTTTGGACGAGACCCATTTGCATCCACACGCCAGATGTTGTAGGAGGTCTTTCCGTCCCGAAGATACGTGCTGAAGAGAATGGGACCGCCTCGAGGGCAAACCGACGACCAGTATATCGTTTCAGACGGGTCGCTCAGGAGGGTAGTTTGCCGACTGCCGTCGGGTGACATACGCAGGATCGAAGTCGTCGTGGTAACGAGTAATTCTCCATGACTGTCCCAGCCCACACCACGAAGTTCGGCTTGGTTGGGGAGACCTGATAGCGCTGTAGAGGCTCCATTCGCTGTCGCTGGTTGCAGCGCGACTGTATCCGTCTCCTGCTGTTGAACCGAGACCATTGCTTTGCCGTCGCCCGAAAGGCTCAGCGTTCGATAGCCGTGGATGTCGTTGGTGAGTGATTGGAAACTACCGCCGGGATAAGAGACGAAGCCGATTTGCCGGTTGGCTGCACCCGAGGAACGATAGTTCACGAGAAGACCCCGCCCGTCCGGAGTCCACGCCAAGTCTAAGAAGACTCTGTCCGGGAACGACGTGAGCGGAGTGTCTTTCCCGCTTGCAATCTCGAAGATGCTGAGCTGTCCCAGAGCGTTACTCTGGGAATACGAAATAAAGGCGATGCGCTTTCCGTCGGGCGACCAGGAGAGATTGTCTGGCTGAGGAAGCGGAGCGATTTGGAGGATTTTCTCGTCGCTCCCGTCCAGATTCGCGGATAGGAGCCGATACTTGCCGGGTTCTGGATCGTTCCCACGTATGTACGCCATGCGCTTACCGTCTGGTGAAAATGTTGGGCCGATATCGACATCTTGCGCCAAGAGTTGCGGCATGCCGCCAAGTACCGGCATTCGATACACGCGGAATACGTTTTGGCTGACATCCGCCGCTTTGCGGTAGAAAATGTAGTTTCCGTCCTGCGAAAACGCGGGGCTGCGGATGGCAAAAGGATCGGGTTCGAGAACCTGAGTGTTGCTGCCGGTGGGCACGTTGCGAAGCCAGAGGCTTTGTTTCCCATTGTCGTTCATCACGCTGACGACGTACTTCCCGTCCGGAGAGATTGCGGCGGCAGCAGCCTTGCCCGAGTTGGTGATTTGCGCGGCGTCAAAGGTTTGAAATGGAATCGTAACGGTCCGGTTGGCAAGTAGCGAGTAGACGCCGTATCCCGCCGCGAGTAATACGACAAGTGCAGCGGTAACTCCGCCGATGAGCGCTCCTTTGTGCTGCTTGGCCGCAGCGACGACGGAACTGCCGGAGGCATGCGCGGCTTCACTCTCCCGCCGCAGCTCCTCGCGGATTTCCGCACGGGCAGCAATCCGCTCCAAGGAGGGAGTAACGACCGCGGCAGTGGACGAGGGCGCACGCGAGTCGGCAGCGGCTTCCGCGGTGGTGCCCGAACGCCCGGCATCGCTTTCCCGTTTCAATCGCTTCAGATCGGCGCGCATGTCAGAGGCGTGCTGATAGCGTGTCTCGCGGTCTTTCTCCAAGGCCTTGGCGATGATGTGCTCGAGTTCAGCGGGCACATCGGCATTCAGGCGCACGGGCGGAATTGGCGCCGCGTCCAGGATGGACTTGAAAATGACTCCCGAACTTTCTCCGCGAAACGGCAATGTGCCCGTGGCCATCTCGTAGAGCACCGCGCCGAAAGAAAATAGATCACTGCGCGCGTCCAATTCCTTTGCCCGTACCTGCTCCGGCGACATATACGCAACGGTGCCGAGCGTGCTGCCCGGACTGGTCAGTTGCTCGGGAGCTACCGCATCGGCTGTAGCGTGGGTGGCCGACATCGAGAGCGAAGACGCGGAAGGCACGGTCTTTGCCAGCCCAAAATCGAGAATCTTGGCGTGGCCTCGCTTGGTGATGAAAATATTGGCGGGCTTGATGTCGCGATGGACGATGCCTTCGGCGTGCGCGGCGTCCAACGCATCGGCGATTTCGATGGCCAGTGACAGAATTTCTTCGGTCTCCATCGGGCGGCCGGCAATGCGATGTTTCAGCGTCAGCCCGTCCAGAAATTCCATGGCGATGAACGCTTCGCCGTGCTGATCGTCAATTTCGTAGATGGTGCAGATGTTCGGATGATTCAGCGCCGACGCGGCCTTGGCCTCGCGCTCGAAGCGGTTGAGCGCCTGCGGATTTTTGGCCACGTCGTCGGGCAGAAACTTGAGGGCCACAAAGCGGCTGAGCTTCACATCCTCAGCCTTGTAAACCACGCCCATGCCCCCACCACCGAGTTTCTCGATGATGCGGTAGTGAGAGACAGTGCGGCCGATCATAGGTTGCGAGTCCGGCATGTCCGCCGAATCTTAGGTCGCGCCTACAGCCAAGTCAACGAACACAGACGGTTCGCGCGCCAGCGCCGCCGGAGCGCGGGAAATTGCAAGAGCGAGACAGCCTCGGAACTATTGCAGCTTGGCGTATTCCGCCTTGGCTTCTTCCAGGATGGGGATGTCGGGATCGGCGTCTTTCCAGAGGGCGAGGAAATCTTGATAGGCAGTGCGCGCGGCCTCCTTGTCGCCTGCAGAGGCAAGGGCACGCGCCAATCCAACTTCGGCGAGCGCGCCGATGGGCGAGTTCAGCACAATGCCACGATGGTCGAGGATCTTCTGAAACTCCGCCGCGGCCTCCTTTGCTTGGCCAGCGGCGAGGAATGCGTAACCACGAAAATAAACAGGACTAAGCGGCCCCACAGGAGGCGTTAGGCCACCAAGCTCGTATGGCTCGGCAGCCCGAAGAAGTTCGAGAGCCCAAGCGGAATTGTGCCCGTTGACTTCCATGATGGCGTGAACTGCGGGTAGCCAGTAAGAATTCACAATCGTGTCTTCGGGATATTTTCTTGCCAAATCATCCGCCATTTTTTGTGCTTGCGTGGCATCGCCGGCCCGCAGCAGAACCAACGCGGCAATAGCCTGCACATAGCGGCCCCGAGGGGCGAGTTGGAGGGCCGAGACGGCGGCTTGCCGGGCAAGAGAAGAATTCCCGACTTCAGCTTCCCGGAAAGCTTCGTCCACGGCCCAGCCAGCCGCAACTTCCCTTGTTGCGTTGCGCTGGGCTGACTCCACCGCCCGCTGCGAGTAGGCATGGGCCTTTTTCAGACGGCCAGAGTACGCCTCGGTATCTGATTGCAGAGACAGCAAAAGGTCCTCGTAACCAGGCTTGCCCATGGCCAGGTCGAACTGCTTTTGCATGGCCTGCGTATCGTTCCGCAAGAAGGCGAGGCAGTAATACCGGTCAGCAAACGCCTCGGGATCGATTCCGTGTCCCAGCCCCTGGTCGAGAACGAGTTTGGCTTCGTCCAAACGATTCAGAGCGAGGTAGGAATCCGCAAGGTTGCCAACGGTAATCGAGCTGTTTGGATCCAGTCGAAGACCCTGCTGAAAGTCCAAAAGACCGCCTTGATAGTCACCCCGAGTCGTTTTGTCAGAGCCCGAATAGTTATAGACGCCCGGGTCGCGCGGGTAGGTTTGCTTCCAGAGCTCAGCGGTCTGCTCGTCCTTCACCAAGTCTCCTGTCACATAGGAGGATTCATCAATCGAGATTCTAAGCCGTTCATGTTCCGTAACCCGGTCGCTGAGTTCGTAAGCGCGATGGGCATACTCGCCAGCCAGGGCAGATTCCCCAATGTTGCCGTACATGGCCGCCGCAATTGAGTATGCTCCCGCGAAATTGGGGTCGATTTCGATGGCGCGTTTGAAAAAGGGAATCCCTGCCGCACTCCCTTTCTCATCGACAGCCTTGAAGCCCAAGCTGAGCGCTTTCAATGCTTCCAGCGAATTTGTGGTTGCTTGCGGAAGCGGCGCGTCGAATTTTTGAACGGAAGCAAGTGACTCACCTAGTTTTCCCCGAAGATCTGCGGCAGTTTTCCCAAGCGCCTGAAGAACCTGATCTTTAGCGGGAGCGTTGGCGCCGACGCGCACAAGGGAGGCGCCGGTAGAGCAATTCACGGCCTCGAGAGTGACTACATACTGGCTGCCGAGTTCGGAGATGGTACCCGTCAGCATGGCTTTCGATTGAAGGCGCTGGCAGACCTCTCGCGCCACGTCCTGGGCGAGGGGCGTATTCGATGGCCGCCCCATGTAACGCAGAGTTTCTTGCACCTGTTCATCGGATACCAGACTCAAAAAAGGCGACTGCTGGAGCGAAACCGCCAGCGCCTGCTTAAGCGCATCGTCGAAGATTGGATCGCCGGTTGTGTTCACAAAATCGGAGAGAAGGATGGTGTCTTTCTCGGTCAGAGGCGCTGCGTGGCGCGACCGCAGGTAGAGACCACCAGCGATCAACGCGGCGAGCACAACAACCGCGACAGGAAGCAGAATCTTCCAGAGCTTTTCCCTTCCGGCGACTGCAGCTTCGACGACGCTTACGGCAACCGATGAGCCAGCAGCCGGAACGGAACCCGATGATGCCACGCGCTGCTGGGCGACAACTTGAGAGGCGGCATCCTGCGCCGCCACTACCGCCCCCGAACTAGCTCGTACGCCGTGCCGCGATTCCGTATCGCGTTTCAGCCGCTTTAGATCGGCGCGCATTTCGGCCGCAACCTGATAGCGCGTCTCGCGGTCCTTCTCCAACGCCTTGTTGATGATGTCTTCCAGCTTGGGCGGAAGGTCAGGGTTCAAGCGGATCGCGGGAACTGGATCGCGTTCCAGAATCGCGTTGAAGATGACCGCGGAACTCTGGCCACGGAACGGCATCTGCCCGGTGGCCATCTCATAGAGAACGGCTCCAAACGAGAACAAATCACTCCGCGCATCCACTTCTTTCGCTCGTGCCTGCTCCGGCGACATGTAAGCGACGGTGCCGAGCGCTGCGCCGGGACTGGTCAGATGCTCCGCGCTCACTCCCGCCATCGCATCCATGGCGAGCGTGGCCTCGGAGGCCGCGGCTTCACGCTTGGGCGTCTGCTTGGCCAGTCCAAAATCCAAAATCTTCGCGTGTCCGCGTCTAGTTACGAAAATATTTCCCGGTTTGATATCGCGGTGGACGATCCCTTCTCCATGTGCTGCATCGAGAGCGTCGGCAATTTCGATGGCCAAATCGAGGACTGTTTCGATTTCCATCGGACGGCCACTGATCCGATGCTTCAGCGTCACGCCGTCGAGAAATTCCATGACGATGTAAGCTTTGCCGTTGTCATCGCCAATCTCGTAAATCGTGCAGATATTCGGATGGTTCAGAGCAGAAGCTGCCTGCGCCTCTCGCTGGAAGCGGGCTAAAGCTTGTGGGTCTCGAGCGACCTCATCAGGCAGGAACTTCAAGGCGACAAATCGGTGCAGCGTTACGTCCTCAGCCTTGTACACCACACCCATTCCGCCGCCACCAAGCTTCTCGATGATGCGGAAGTGGGAAATGGTGCGGCCGATCATGGAGGAAGAATCGACCATCGGGCGCACATGTTAGGTTGGTGCGGTAGCCAAGTCAACGAACGCAGACTGCTTGCCCAGGTAGCGCCGGCACGAGCGACTTGCAGATGAAAGAAAGTGCCGGATCTGATCCGGTCGAGCTAGTGGGAACCGGAAGCGGGTGACGCCGCAGGCCTTTCTGGATACAAGCGCTCGAATTCTGGTTCGCCGTGAAGAAGGAGAAGCGCCGGATCGCGGCGCGCCCACACGGCATCGTGAAAACCAGCTTCCCACGCCTTGCGCAACGCATCCAGGGCTTCCGGCTTTCTTTTCATATCGCAATAAGCGCAAGCTGCGTTGTAGAGGATGGAGGCTTCGTTGGCGCGCAGCGTGGTGGCGAGGTTTAGTTCGCGCAAGGCGTCGTCCTCGCGCCCCATTCGCGCGTAGTTGACGCCCAGCAAAACGCGCGCCCGAGGATCCTCGGGCACTTGCTTCAAATGATTCTCGAGCGCGGCGATAAATCTCCGCGACATATTGAGCCTGGCCTCTTCTTTGTGCACCGCGCCCGTCGAGTTTAGGATGGGCACATAAACGTTGTAGTCTTCACCGCTCGCTTCAATCGCCGCTTCGGCAACGTCGAGAACTTCCTGGTGGCGCCCCGACGCAAACAGGGAGCGGCACAGCAAATAGTACGCGCCCTCGCAGTCGCGTTTGCGTTCGATGGCCTTCTTGACCATGCGCACGGCTTCGTCATGCAGGTCGGCTGCGTAGAGGACCCAGGCCTGGCTGACCTGCACTTCCGGCAGATCCCAGCGCAGAGCTACGGCCTTGCCGGAAGCTTCGCGCGCGCGTTCCACCCACACCAGATCGCGACTGAAATTGCAGTAGAACATGGCGCAGGCGTTGGCGCAGGCGGCGTAGGCCAGCGCGAAACTGGGATCCATGGCCACCGCGTTTTCGAACATTTGCAGTGCGAACTCCAGGTCCTGGCGCGTTTGCCGCCGCGCGTATCGTTTCCCGCGCAAGTAGAGGTCGTACGCTTGCAGGTTTTCGGTGGGCTTGACCGCCAGCGCCTCGAGCTCCTGCGGCGAGAGCGTCACGCGCAGAGCCTCCGCGATCTTGCGCGCGATTTCGTCCTGCACTTCGAAGACGTCCTTCATCTCGCGATCGAAGCGCTCCGACCACACTGGAAAATCGGTACGCGTGTCCACGAGCTGCGCATTGATGCGCAGCCGCGCGCCCGCGCGCCGCAACGTGCCGGTGAGGAGATAGGCCGCGCCGAGCTGCTGGCCGATCTGCGCGGGAGTCACGGGCTTATCGCGGAAGGCCAGAACCGTAGGGCGCGAAAAAGTGTTCAGCCCGCGAATCTTGGAAAGCTCGGTGAGAATGTCCTCCGTGATGCCGTCGCGCAGATATTCATCTTCCTTTGACCCGCTCTGATTTTCGAAATACAGCACCGCAACCGATTAATTCCAGGCGCCGAGGCAGCCGCAAGCGTCTTGGACGACTCGGATTTTTCGGCCGCGGGCTGACGGCTCGAATTCATATCGCGCTTGAGTCGCTTCAAATCGGCGCGGAGTTCGGCAGCCGTCTGGCATCGCAGGTCGGGGTCCTTCTCGAGCGCTTTGTCGATGATCTCTTCGAGCTTTGCGGGCAGATCGGGGTTCAAGCGCACCAAGGGGATCGGCGCTCTGTTCAGGATGGACTCGAATATCACCGCGGTGCTCTCGCCGCGAAATGGCAGCGCGCCCGTGGCCATCTCATACAGCACCGTGCCGAAGGAAAAGATGTCCGAGCGCGCATCGAGTTCCCGGGCGCGCGCCTGTTCCGGCGACATGTACGCGATCGTTCCCAGCGTGCTTCCCGGACTGGTCAGGTGTTCGGGCGCCAAATCTCCCGCGGTCTCCTCCGATGCCAACATTGAAAGTGTGCTCGCGGGCGTCAACGTCTTCGCCAGTCCGAAATCCAGCACCTTAGCGTGCCCGCGCGCGGTGATGAAGATGTTCGCCGGCTTGATGTCCCGATGCACGATGCCTTTCGCGTGCGCGGCATCCAGCGCGTCCGCAATTTCGATTCCCAGCTCCAGCACTTCCTCGAGCGGCAGCGGCTTTCCGCTGATGCGGTGCTTCAGCGTCTGCCCTTCGAGATACTCCATGGCGATGAACCACTCGCCATCGCGCTCGTCGATTTCGTAAATCGTGCAGATATTCGCGTGATTCAGCGCCGAAGCTGCCTGCGCCTCGCGCTCAAATCGCGCCAGCGCTTGCGCATCGCGCGCGACATCCGGAGGAAGAAATTTCAGAGCCACGAAGCGGTGCAGCTTCGTGTCTTCGGCCTTGTACACCACGCCCATCCCGCCCCCGCCAAGCCTGTCGACGATGCGGTAGTGGGAGATCGTGCGGCCGATCAAAGAAGAGGAGTCCGCCATCGGAAGCACATCTTAGGTTGAGGGCCGGAGCCAAGTCAACGAATGTGGATTGCTCGCGCGGCGGCGTAGAGTACAACGACGGCGGAGCGCTAATTACGGATTATTCTTGTGCAGCAGTTTGCGGCGAATGTCTGGCCAGAATTCCTTGAGTTCGTTGGCCAAGCCATCGTAGAGAATCAGAAAACCGAAGGTGGATGCGTTGCGCGAGGCGGTGCGATCCTGCGCGGGGTGGTAGATATTCGAGAGCGCCGCGGCCGCTGCATTGCCGACGGATTCGGAATAGTTGAAACCCAAGGAGCCGGAATCCTTGCGGGTGACGAAGAGCCGATTCATCGCATAGAAGGCGCGATGAGAGAAGGTTCCCTTGCCCACCTGGAAGTAGCGCGGATCTTCGTGCAGCAAGCTCGGAAAGACGGCGACGGTCATATAGGTGCCGATGGAGTTGTCAGCGAATGAGGCGCCATAGCGTTTCCCGTAGGCGCCCCAGCCTTGTCCCCAGGAACTCGGATCATTCTTCGCCTGACCGATAGCTGCGAGCGCGCCGTTGAATGGATAAGCGGCCCAATCAAAGACGCTGGCTGTGGCGATTCTGAATTTCTGGCCTGAGCGGAGCGGCGGAAGGTTCTCGGAAGTTTCCACCGTGCCGTAATTGGGCAAGACCTCGAAAAGGCGGTCGTTTACGGTGCCTGTTTCCTGTTCCAGCTTGCTCTTGCCAACCGCTTCGTCGGGCTTCTGCGCGTCGCCCGGCTTCTTCGGCTCGTCCGGCTTCTTCGCAGATGGATCGGGTTTTTGGTCCTGCGTCCCACTGGTCTCTGGAGCCGGTGAACTGGGAGCTGGCGGCGGGGACGGCTGCTGGGCCATCGCTGCAGTGCCCAGGAACGCAACAGCCATCAAGATTGGGAGAATAAACTGACGAAAGACCCGGGTTGTTCGCATCATTGTATTCAATGATGATGTCATAAGAGTTCCAGAATCCAGCGGGATTTGGCGTGTTGAGGTTCCTAGAAACGGCATTCTTTCGAGCGCCAACCCTCATGGAAGCGATCGTGTAAGTCTTTTCTTTACTGCCTGTTAGCCAAATCCAGATGAGCTGGCTGCGACTGCCAGCCGAAAACACGCTGGCTCTGTTTGAAACGGAGATGCCGGGGAGGCCACAAGCACTATAATGCGCAAACGGTATGCCGGAATTTGGACCCGGCCTACCGAGCCAAAGAAAAGTGGTGGATCTCAAGGAGTCGTGCCGGCCAATGCCCAGAACCACAATCGACTTCGACGCGGTGCGGAAGATCGGACTCACGTTGCCCGGCGTGGAGGAGAGCACCGCGTACGGGCAACCAGCGCTCAAGATCAATGGGAAACTTCTGGCGTGTCTGCCCGCTCATCGCTCGGCCGAGCCCGGTTCGCTTGCGGTGCGCGTGGATTTCGCTGACCGCGCGGAGCTGCTCGCTGAGGCGCCGGACGTTTATTACCTGACCGACCACTACGTCGACTACAACGCCGTGCTGGTTCGCCTCGCGCGCGTCAATCCGGCTGTGCTACGAGATCTTCTCGGCATGGCCCACAAGTTCGTGACTCGCAAGGCGGCGCCGCGTGCGGGGGCTCCGGCGGGCCGCCGCGGGAAGAGAGCACCGCAGAGACGCTGAGGACGCGGACGAAAGAGGAGACATCCGCTCAGATTTGTAGGCCGAAGCGATTCTGCATTTCGCGGCGGCCTGCTCTGGTGAGCGTCAGCGCGCGGCAATCGGGATCCTGGATTATCCATTTTCGTTTTAGCGCTACGTTCAACAAGGCGGCTCCCATTGCGCCGCCTACATGCGGCCGCCGCTCGCTCCAATCTACGCAGGCAAATGCGAAACGCCGTCGCAACGTGCGCATTGCCTCGATATCAATTCCAAGAGCCTCGAACGCCTTCACTCCATTCGCTGTGAGTTCGTAGGCGCTATCGCTGCCCGAGCCGCGAGAGAGCCAGCGAAGCGCTCTGAATCGATCGTTCAGTGCGACGCCCAGCGTCCCCGCAATGTGATCGTAGCAAGTACGTGCGAAGCGCAAGCGAATTGGTGTGTTGGGCACGAACGGTTCGCGGGTTCCGCCAGCGAGCACGCTCAAGGCTTCGAGCGCTGCGGCCACATGGGCGCCTTCCAAACTGTAATAGCGATGCTTGCCCTGCGCGTGGACCTGCACCAATCGCTGCGTCTTCAGTCGATGCAAATGCACACTGGCGGTTGACGGCGTCACGCCGGCGACGGCCGCCAGCTCGGTGCTCGTGCGTGCCCGGCCATCGAGCAGGCAACAGAGCATGCGGGCGCGCGCCGGCTCGCCGATGGCCGCGGCGATTGTGGAGATGGCGCTGCCCGCCCGATCTTCGACATCCATAGTTTGATGGTAAACGAAGCGTTCGTGTCAGGCAACCTGCATACTCCTGCAGATGAAGCCTGCGAAGCCCGCGACCGTTCAAATGAGCCGCCGCCAAGCCATCGGCGGATTCGTGGCGACGGTTGCGGCGCTGCGACTTGGCTGCGATGTGCCGGCCAGATCGGCCGCGAAGGAGAGACTAATGACGATCGTGTGCGTCATACGCTATCAGATCGATCCATTCCAGCGGGATGCGTTCAAGAAGTACGCCGAGAATTGGGGCCGCATCATTCCGCGATGCGGCGGACATCTGGTTGGATATTTTCTGCCTTATGAAGGAACGAATGATGTTGGCTGGGGGCTGATCGCGTTCGACACCCTGGCTTCGTACGAGACGTACAAATCGCGCCTGAAGACGGACCCGGAAGCGCGTGAGAATTTCTCCATGGCGCAAACAAAACGGATCATTCTTCGCGAAGAAAGAAACTTCGTCGAAGTCGTTGACGGAACTTTCGGCATTCCCGCTTCGCTGCTCTCGGCGCCGTGAGGCTACAAGTTGAGCTAAATTGAGTTATATTGCGTCTTGAAGGTAGGCGCTCGCTCGCTGGAGGAATCTTTCGATGCGCAATCGCATTCGCCAACTTGCATTCGGCGCGATGCTCGCGGCTGTCAGCATGTGTCTCTCGTTCGCGGTTGCCGCGCAAGAAGTCCCGTCGCAGCTCCAGCCTCCCGCCAACGAACAGCTTCTTCTGCAGGTCCATGCGAAGGACGACCAGGTCTACACCTGCAAGAATGACGCCGCGCAATTCGCATGGACGCTAAAGGCTCCCGACGCCCAGCTCTTCGACAAGGATGGCAAACCCTTCGGCAAACATTTCGCCGGGCCTTCCTGGGAAGCGAGCGACGGCAGCCGTGTAACCGGCAAGGCCGTCGCCAATTCGCCTTCGCCCGACGCCGATTCCATTCCCTGGCTTCTCGTCACCGTCGTCAGCCACGAAGGCAGCGGCGTGCTCTCGCGCGTGACATCCATCCAGCGCGTCAACACCAAAGGCGGCAAAGCGCCGGTATCCGGCTGCGACGCATCGCACGCCGGCACGGAACTGCGCGTGCCCTACTCCGCGGACTACCGCTTCTACGCCCCGAAATAATCTTCGCCGCGGTAAGTCTCGAGACGTGGCGCGTTATTGAATCGCAAGATGCCGGCAGGGACGCCGAAGCTACCAACTGCTAGAATATCGCCCCTATGGCTAAGATCACTTTTCTCGGCGCTGCAGGGACTGTTACCGGATCAAAATATCTCGTAGAAGCCGGCGGCAAAAAATTGCTGGTGGACTGCGGCCTCTTCCAAGGCTCGCGCGACCTTACCGATCGCAACTGGCAGACACTGCCGATTGATCCCGCGACGATCGATTGGGCGGTGCTCACGCACGCGCACATCGATCACACCGGCTATATTCCGCGGCTGGTGAAGAGCGGCTATCGCGGACCTTTCTACTGCAACCCCGCTACGCACGAGCTGTGCAACATTCTTCTGCTGGATTCGGCTCACTTGCAGGAAGAAGAGGCGCAGTTTGTCGAAAAGAAGGGCTATTCGAGCCACAAGCCGGCCCTCCCGCTCTATACCGTTGCGGAAGCGCAGACTGCACTGGCGCAATTTCGCGAAATTCCGCGCGCCGATGCGTTCACCATCAGCCCGCAATTTTCCGTGCGGCCGCATGATGCGGGGCACATCCTCGGCTCGAGCTGGCTCGAGCTGACGATCACCGAGAACGGCAAGCAGATACTCGTGGTTTTCTCCGGCGACGTTGGGCGCTACGACCAGGTGATTTTGAAAGATCCCGAACCGCCGAGCCGCGCCGATTATTTGCTCTGCGAATCGACGTACGGCGATCGCGATCATCCTCCGGGTTCGCCCGAGGATGCGCTCGCCGACGTGATCAATCGCGTGGCAAAGCGCGGCGGAGTGGTGGTCGTGCCGTCATTCGCCGTCGGTCGCACGCAAACGTTGATGTATTTCCTCAAAGAGCTGCAGGACCAGCAAAAGATTCCGAATTTGCCGGTGTACGTGGACAGCCCGATGGCCATCAGCGTCACGAGTCTTTACGAAAGCCACAGAGAAGATCACGATCTGGACTTCACGCGCGAAGAAGCCGCGCAACAAGATCCGCTGAACGTCGCGAACGTGCACATGACGCGCGCCGTCGAGGACTCGAAGAAAATCAACGACGTGGTCACGCCGTGCATCATTCTTTCGGCCAGCGGCATGGCCACCGGCGGGCGCATCCTTCATCATCTCGCGAAGCGCCTGCCGGATTCGCGCAGCGCGGTGCTGCTCGTCGGCTACCAGGCGGAAGCGACGCTGGGCCGGCAGCTTCAGGACGGCGCGAAACTCGTGAAAATTTTCGGAGAGATGGTGCCGGTGCGCGCGGAGGTGGTGGATTTGCCGCAGCTTTCGGCGCACGCGGGCCGCAGTGAATTATTGCGCTGGCTGTCGGGGATTAAGGCGGCACCAAAGATGACTTTCTTGGTGCATGGCGAGCCGGCGGCGCTGCAGTCATTTCGCGGTGCGATTGATGCCCAGTATCACTGGCCGATTACGATTCCGGTTTATGGGCAGGCGTTTGAGTTTGATTTGTAGAGTGACGGACCCGCAAGAGTTGCGCCGCGCGTGTTTTTGAATCGTAGCGTCGTGTCGAGTCGTAAGATGCCGGCAGGGACGCCGGCGCTACCCTACGCGGGACATTGCCGGGACTTCTTCGGCGCGCAGGCCAATTACAAACATTGGGTGCGGCGCCACTCGTCCCCAGCGCACCAATTCCCACGCGGCGCGGATGAAATTCACGTTGGGAACAATCGTCAGATCGAGAACCTGGCGCGTTTCGCCTTTGTAGAAGCGCTGCGGAATTTTCAAAATCGGCTTCGCGCCAAAATTCTCTCCGTCGGCAGATCCCCAGATCGCCACGTCCAGGGATTCCTGTTCGATCTGATCGAAAATATCCATCGTGAGCAGAAAAGTCCGCGTAGCGCTCGAGCGGATGTCTGCGGCGGCAGCGTTGCCGTTTTCGGTCACGCGCGTGTGAGATGGAATTAATTCGAGCGTCGTTGGCATCGTTTCCTCTTAATATCCGCGCGCGAATTCTAGCACGATTGTTGGCATGCCGGTTGCGCCGCGCACGTCTTTGAATTGTGGCGAACCGCTTGGCCGTGAGATGCCGGCGGGGACGCGCTTCGAGCGCGCAGCGTAAACCGGCGCTACCTTAGCTTTGCCAGGCGCTCTTCAGCGGCGTTTAGCGTTTTCTCGGTTTTGCAGAACGTGAAGCGCAATTGCTGCTTGCCGTCGGTTGGGTGGTTGTAGAAGCTAGAGCCTGGGACTGCGGCTACTCCGATTTCCGTTACCAGATGCCTCGCGAAGGCTAAGTCATCCGAAAATCCAAAGCCGGAGATATCCGTCATGATGTAGTACGCGCCGCGGGGTCGGAAGCAGCGAAAACCCGCGTTCTCCAAGATTCCCAACAGCCTGTCGCGCCGGACCAAATAATCTGTTGCAAGCTGCGCGTAGTAGGAATCGGGAAAGCGCAGCGCCACCGCGCCAGCCTCTTGCAAAGGGGCTGCGGCGCCTACCGTCAGGAAATCGTGCACTTTGCGAATCGCGCCGGTGACTTCTGCGGGAGCTATAGCCCAGCCGACTCGCCAGCCGGTAACGCTGTAGGTCTTCGAAAGCGCATTGATGGTGATGGTGCGATCGTGCAAGCCCTCGATCGTCGCAGGCGAAATGTGCTGCGCGCCATCGTAGAGCATGTGCTCGTAGATTTCGTCGGTGATGAGATACGCATTCCATCGCACGCAAAGATCGCGGATCGCTTCGATCTCAGCACGCGTAAAAACTTTCCCCGTAGGATTATTCGGCGTATTGAGAATGATAGCCTTCGTCGCGGGGCCAAACGCCGCGGCCAATTCCTCCGGATCGAAACTCCACTCGGGGGGCTGCAGCTTGACGAAGCGCGGCGTTGCACCGGAAAGAATCGCGTCCGGTCCATAATTTTCATAGAACGGCTCGAAGACCACCACTTCATCGCCCGGATTGATGATCGCCATCATCGTGGCCATCATGGCTTCAGTCGAGCCGCAGCAAACGGTGATTTCGCGTTCGGGATCAATCTGGATTCCCTGCACGCGCGAAAATTTCTCGGCGATGGCATCGCGGAATTTTTTCCCGCCCCAGGTGATAGCGTACTGATTGATGTCCACGGAAATGGCCTGCCGCGCCGCCTCTTTGATTTCCTCCGGCGCGGCGAAATCGGGAAAGCCCTGCGAGAGATTGACGGCGCCGTGCTTCAGCGCCAGCCGCGTCATTTCGCGAATCACGGATTCGGTGAATTGCGCGACTTTATGAGAAAGCCGCGCACCGCCTTCGGCGCGGCCCGGCTTCGGCGCGCTCACCGGCGATACCCCCGGGCGGGCGCGGGCGCATGCTTCGTAGCGCGCTTTGTTACCGCGGGCGGCGCAGCGCCCGAATACAGCCGCCTGTAAATCGCCGCGTTCCTCAAAACGATCTGACAGTACTCGCGCGTCTCGGTGAATGGGATGGTATCCACGAATTCCGCAGCCTCAGCGAAATTTTGTCCGGCCTTCCAGCTTCCCACGCGATCTTCTCCTGCGTTGTAGGCGGCGAGCGCCGCTTCCACGCTGCCCCAGGTTTTGATGAGCCCCGCCAGATAAACGGTTCCGAGCCGGAGATTGTACTCCGGGTCCGTCAGCCGCGCCCTCGAATAACCCATGCGCATCTGTCGCGCCAGCAGCCGCGCGGTTTTCGGCAGAACTTGCATCAGGCCGTAAGCATTGGCGTGTGAGACGGCATTCGCCTCCCACGCGGATTCCTGGCGAACAAGTCCCGCCACCAGCATGGGATCGACTTTGGCGTGCTCCGCGGCAGCCCGCAACGGCTTTTCATACGGCAGCGGAAAGGCCGCAACCCAGACGTCGCGCGGCACATCTTCGAAACGCCGCGCTTCGAGCCCCGGATAAATCAGCCGCGCGGTGGTGATCGAAGGAGCGTAATGCCCTGCTTTCGCCGCGGCCTGTGCTGACTCGAGCAGCAGGCGCGGCTCGCCCGTGGCGATATAAGCAGCTCGCAACTCGAGTTCCGCCGATGAATCGAAGGCGATCGTGCGCAGCAAATCGGCGCGCGCCTGGCGGTTCGCCGCCGCGGCAGGAATCGTATCGCCGACGGACATCGCGGGCGGCGGCGGCAAGATTCGACTCAGCGCATCGACCGATGTTACCGGCCCTCCACCGAGCGTCTGCAGGTGGGACACCGCCAATCCGCCGAAGTAAGTTTGCGGAAAACGGTCGTACAGCTTTCCGAAATAGGCGCGCGCGAGGCCCGTATCGCTCGAATTTTCCGCTTCGCGGCCAAGCCAGTAAAGATTGTCGGTGATGAACGCCGAGTTCGGAAAGCGCTCGAGTTGCTTCTGGAGAAGCACCGCGGCTTCTGGCTTGCGCTCGAGATAAGCAGTCCAGGTGACGCGCCAGTTCGCGGTTCCGGCATCGCTGCTTCCGGCAAAACCATCGGCCACGCGAAAGTAGTAGGACGCGGCGCGATCGCGATCGAGCTGCACCCAGTAATAATTTCCCGCGGCGAAAAGAGCTTGTTCAGCCCAGCGGCTCAAAGGCGCGCGCGCGAGGATGGCGTCGACGGCGGCGAGCATGGGCGCTTCGGTCAGCGCGTTGCGGTGCGCCTGCGTGAGCGAATAGAGCCGCTCTGCATCGGTTTCGGGATCGGTGATGGTGAGATCGGTGAGCGCGCTGAGCGGCGCGCCGAGCGCGACGCGGCACTGCGCGATGCGCAGCTCGGCATGTTCGCGGTCCGCGCCCGTAACTTGCGGAAGCACATCAATGAAGCTTTCGCGCGCTTGATACCACTCCTTCGTGGCATAGAGCGCTTCGCCGCGCGAGATGCGAACATCAAGCGGCACGGCCGGAAAATCGGCACCGAGCTTGCCGCGCAGCAAATCGGCTTTCGAGCCGGCTTCGTGCGCGGAAGTGCTCGTCGGATAGCGGTAGGCTACGGCGAGGTAGTCGCGCGCCGCTTCCTGAAGTTGCCCGGCCGCTTCACGTGCTTGCGCGCGCACGAAGAGCAAATCCGGCTTCGTGTCGGTTTCAGGATACGCCGCGAGCGCGTCGAGAATTTCTTGTGGCTGCGACGCGGCAAGTGCGGCTTCGCCCAGCGTTTGCAGCGCCAGATCGGTCATCACCGAATCCGGAAAATCGCGGCGCAGGCGCTTCAGGCCGGCAATGGCTTGCGGCTCGTGCTTCAGTGCGCGATCGGTTTCGGCGCGCCAATAAAGAATGTAGTCCTCGAGAAGCGGATCGCCTTCGGCTTTATCGAGCCACGCGCGCGCCTTGGTGTAGTTCCCTTTGGAATAATCGTAGTAGCCGAGCGCCAGAGCAGCCCGCTGCCCGATTTCGCTCGGTTTTTTTCCGGCTGCGAGACCGCTGAGGCCAGCGTAAGCGGATGTGGGATTTCGTTCGCGAAGCGCGCGCGCCCAGATCTCCAGCTGATCGGCCGAGGCGGACTTCTTCACCGGCTCGCCCGTCGCGGCTGCGGCAGGAATACGAAGCAGTATCATCGCCGCGGCCAAAAACACCGCCGCGCCGATCCCCCCAATTCGAGCTTTCATCGTATGCGAGCTACTATCGCCGGACTGGCGAAGGATACGGGTATGCGCCGAGGGCTTCGGGGTCGCCGTCCGCCAAGATCGCCACCAGCCAGTCGTAAAAATAATCCACCGGTTGATCCTGGAGGGCTTTGAAGCGGCGATCGTATTCCTTGCGCGCCTTGTCCAAATCGTCCCTGAGGCGGATGCAAATGTCCCTGTTTTCGCGTGCCGCGCGCACGTCTTTCGGCCGGAGCATCTTGATATCCTGCATCGCTACTTTGGCGACGCGCTTGGCGCGGCGGTGCATTTCCTGCACCTCGGGCGCGAGCGTGGTCACGTCGAAGGCCGGCGGCGCTTGTAATTCGGGCGCGGCTGGCGTCTCCTCGACTGCTGCGGGCGCTGCAGCGACGGATTCAGCGGCGGGAGATTCCGCGACTGGCGTTCCGGCCTCAACGGGCGCGCCTTCCGCAATTTCGTCCTCGATGGCGGCTTCTTCCGCCTCGAGTTCTTCGTCTTCTATCTCGTCAGCCCGGGGCTTCGCGGCGGGAGCTGCGCCGCCAGCGGCTGCTGCGAGCATGTCGGCAGCTGCTTGAGCGCCACCCGAGCTGCGATCGGCCGGACGGAGTGCCAGCGTGACAAAATTGGTGAGCACGCCGAGGCCCGCGGAGAGCGATGCGGCTGCGGCTTGCGCGCGGAGCATTGCCGGGATGGCATTCGCGACGCGGCTTGACGCGCACGCGGCAGTCAGGTCTCCATAAGCGTGCTGCAATTCTTCGACGGCGCGCTGAAGCGGCGCGAGATTGTCGCGGAGCGCGCGAGCGACCGCTTCTTCGAGCGGATTCTCGGCCACGGGCGGCGCTGCGGGCGGTTTGTGAGTCTTGGTCATAGAAGAAATTGTGCTCTTCGATTATGGAAACCGTGCCGGAGAGTGTCAACTGAGTTTACGTCCCACGGTTCCTGGGAATGACGGCGGCGCGGAGGCGATACCGTGATTAAGGGAGGTCCGACACCGCCCGACTTATGCTTCGCACTCTACGTAATTCCGCAGGCAGTAGGATGGTATTCGCCGGTCGCCGCTGCTACTTTATTCTGGGAATTTGCAAATGAACCGGGCAACCATCCAACGAAAAAATGACCCCGGCAGACAGTTCGATTCCCAGATTTATGGTCGATACACCTCAACGAGCATAAATCGCCGTAACTTACTGAAAATAAAAGACGGAGGTCTTTTTAGGCCGTGACAAAATCGCACCCCTGTAGAGGCCTTCCCGGCCACTCAAAAAGGGGTCTGGACGTACCCTGAGTGCCCATAATATCGTCCGAACAACACCTCATCGCCAAGAGCTATTCTTATTTAGGTTTTCTCGCCAGGACTTGGTATTGCGCGCCCAGAGGTAACTTCACCAGCAATTTTTCGAGCGGGCGCAGGGCTTTCAGGAAGCGCGGGAAGACGAAGGCGAAATCGGTGCGCAGAATTTCAAAGCCGGCGGACTTCAAGAGTTGACGCGCTTGCCGCGGCACAAGCGTGATGGCGTCCTTGTCGAAGACGCAGTGCGACATCACGTAGCGCGTGCCGGGATTCCACGCGAAATTTTCCCAAAGCGCGAAGAGCCCGCCGGGGCAAAGCGAATCTCGTATGTATCCCGCGGCGCCGATGCGCTGCTCGATCGGAATGTGATGGAAGACTCCGTTGCAATAACCGAGATCGAGAGTCGCGTCGGGCGAGTATTCGTTCATCAGGTGGAAGCGGCAGCGATCGGATGCGAAACTTGCGCGGGCTAATTCGATGGAGCGCGGCGAAACGTCCACGCCAATCGTCTGCGTGAGCCCGAATTCTTCGCAGAGCAGCGGAGACGTCGAGCCGACCCCGCAGCCGTAATCGAGCCCGCGCATGGCGGTGAAGTCGAGAGCGCGAACGCAGCGGCCGAACCACGCGACGCGGCCTCGCGCGTAATACATGCGGTCTTCGCCGGAAAGCTCGAGCGCCGCCGCGAGGCTGGCGTCGTAGTCGTCGGCGTATTGGTCGAATGCAGCTCGATCGTTCATCGAAAGAGGAGTGGCGCAGTGAGATCGCCGACTAATTTCATTCGTCGCGCTTCAGTTCGTAATCGCCTATGTACGTGTCGCGGCTGATTCCCAACATGCTCAAGAAGAACGATGAGAAAATCATCTGCACCCCCAGAAAAAACCACAGCGACCAAAAAAGCACCCAGCGCACCTGGTTCAGCGGGCCGAAATCGCTGCGCGCCCATTCCGCGAAGACCCAGGCGTCGCCCGCGAAACCAACGAGTGCTAAGAATACTCCGAGCAGAAGTCCGTGCTCGAGCTTGACGCGCCGCAACATGCGCTTGAGCGAAACAGGATTACGATCGAAACGCTCGGCATAGCTGAAAACTTTTGCGAAAAATCCGATGCAAATAATCTGCGCGCCGAGAAGAGTGAAAATCATGCCAAAGATCATGGTGTGAATGTCGAGGATGATGCGCGGGGTCAGATGACGCTGCCCGGGCAACAGCCAGAACACGATGGCGAGACCCAACACCATCAAAATGGTTCCCGGCAGCAGAAACAACCAGTTCGGCGCGAAAAGCAGCATGAAGCGCAGATTTCTCCAGCCGTCGCTGATGGTTTTCAAATGCGGCCGCCGCCCGCGCTTATCCGGCCAGAGCACGATGGGAATTTCCGTCATGCGCGCGCCGGCCTTGGCCGCCTTGATCACAAATTCCGGGCCCCATTCCATGCCGCTGGTGCGCACGTCGATGCGATCGTGAATCTCGCGCGTGAATCCGCGCAGGCCGCAGAGGCAATCGCCGATGCCGGTCTTGAAGAACAAATTCATCACCGCAGTCAGCCCCGGATTGCCGATGTATTTGTGGCTCCACGGCATCGCGCCCGGCTCGATCCCGCCGCGAAAGCGATTGCCCATCACCACGTCATAGCCTTCGCGCCATTTGGCCACGAATTGCGGGACGGCGGAGAAATCGTAGCTGTCGTCGGCGTCGCCCATGATGATGAAGCGCCCGCGCGCGGCGGCAATGCCCGCACGCAACGCGTTGCCGTAGCCGCGCGCGCTCACGCGAATCACACGCGCGCCGCATTGCTCGGCGACTTCGAGCGAGCCGTCGGTCGAGCCATTGTCGGCGACGATGACTTCGCCTCGGATGCCGGAAGCCTCGAAAGATTTGCGCGCCTTCTCGATGCAAAAACCAAGTGAATTCGCTTCATTCAAGCAAGGAATCACCACGGACACTTCGATTGCTTCGGCCGGATTGGCTTCAGGCCGCGGCGTCGCGCGCGTAGCGATTCTTCGTTCGAGATCCATCGTCATCGGGCCGGCTGCTGCGAATCATCCTAGCACGCCTGTCGCGTTAGATAAGGATGCGCGATGTGCGTCTGACGATCGAGCGAAAATTCGGCAAACAGGCTGTGCTATTCTCCGGTGACCAATTATGCCGGAATGGCTATCCCTCTCTAATTCAGGTCTCGATCTCTCCCTCGCGGCTCTCGTATTAGTCGCGCTATTAGTGCCGCGGCTCGGTGAGCCGATCTTCGCGCGCATCGAGCATCTGGGCGCGAGCTTTGCGAGGCGCCAATCGCTAGTGGTCGCAGTCGCCGCTTTGGCCGCGATCTTGCTTCGTCTGAGCTTGGCTCCGTTCGGCCCGCTGATTCCCGTGCCGCACGTGCATGACGAGATGAGCTATTTGCTTGCTGCCGACACGTTCGCTCACGGACGTCTCACAAATCCCCCGCATCCGATGTGGTTGTTCTTCGACACGATTCACGTCAATCAGCATCCGACGTATATGTCGAAGTATCCGCCGGCGCAAGGCGCATTCCTCGCGCTCGGCCAAATTCTTGGCCAGCCGTGGATCGGCGTGCTGCTGAGCGTCGCGGCGATGTGCGCGGCAATCTTATGGATGCTGCAGGGCTGGCTGCCGCCGCGCTGGGCGCTGCTCGGCGGAATTCTGGTGATCGCCTGCTTCGCCTGCGGCAACTATTGGGTGGATAGCTACTGGGGCGGCGCGGTTGCCGCCATAGGCGGCGCGCTCGCGCTCGGCGCACTGCCGCGAATCATCCATCATCAGCGCCCGCGCGATGCTGTGCTCCTCGGCGTTGGAGCAGCGATTCTCGCGAACAGCCGGCCCTTTGAAGGACTGTTCTTCTTCTTGCCGATCGGCATTGCGCTTGTGGTTTGGCTCTTCGGACGGCGCGCGCCATCGCTGCGAATCAGTTTCCGGCGCGTAATTGCGCCGCTCGGCTCAGTTTTGATTCTCACAGCGCTCTTCATCGGCTATTACAATTGGCGCGGCACCGGCAATCCGTTTCTCTTTCCCTACATCCTCAATAACAAGACGTATTCGACCACGCCGAATTTCGTCTGGCAGGATTTGCGCCCTTCGCTCGACTACGCCAATACGCAATTCGACGACTACTACAACGTCTGGATGCACGGCATCTATTCGCAAACGCGATTCGACGGCTTGTGGAGGGGTCTGGAGCATGAGTGGCAGGCCAAGGTGCAAGCATTTCAAAAGTATTTCCTCCTGTCCGGTTTTCTGCTTGCGATCGTGTTCACTCTTCCCTGGCTGGTGCGCGATCGCAGGTTCAGGCAATTGTTTTGGCCCTTTGCCGCATGCTTTGCGGCGCTGACGACCGTAGTGTGGTTTGAGCCGCACTATGCAGCGCCGCTGCTCGCGGCCCTGGTAGCAATCCTCGTGCAATCGCTTCGCCATTTGCGCCGCTGGAAATGTCGCGGCCGCCCGATCGGGATTGGGCTCTCGCGCGCCATCGTCCTTTTCGTTCTGGCGACGCTTCCCTTCCGCGTTTCGGCCTCATTCCGCGAGATGGCCGAAGATCCGAGCATCGAGCAAATGAAGTATCGCGTGCAATTCTCGCGGCAACTCGAAGCGATGCCGGGCCAGCATCTCGTGCTGGTGCGCTACAGCGATGATCACGACGTGGGCCAGGAATGGGTCTACAACCGCGCCGACATCGACGATGCAAAGGTGATCTGGGCGCGCGTGATTCCCGGCGTGGATAGCCGGCCGCTCCTCGACTATTATCGCGGCCGCGAACTGTGGGAGGTTAACCCTGACAGCGATCCGCCCACGCTGCAGCTTCTTTCGCCGGAGGCTCACTGATGATCTTCAAGGGCTGTGCTTGGGGATTGGTGAATTGAAATTTTGACGCGACGATTTGTCAGGTTTGGGTTCATACTGCGCGCCGGGGTTGGAAGTCCTGGGTGCGACTATCTCTACTTTACAGGGGGCTGCATGAAGACTCGGCAATTCGTACTGCTCGCTGCAGGTTTGTTTTTGCTGTCTTTCGCGATAGGCTGCTCGAGTTCCGGATCTTCGTCTTCGAATCAAAATCCACCACCGCCTCCGCCGCAGGTCACAATTTCAATTTCACCGGACAAGGCTGCCATCGCGACCGGCGGTGCAGCCATGTTACAGGTCACGCTTACCAGCGACACCGCTGTCACCTGGACGGTCAATGGAGTGGCGAACGGCGATTCCGCAGTCGGCGAGATTACAACGCAGGGCCTTACGGGCACTTACACCGCGCCTCCGGGGCCAGTCGGTCTAGTAGCGACGGTCACAGCAACGAGCGTCGCGGATACGACTAAATCCGCCTCGGCAACCATTTACGCTGTGCCTCCGGGCACCGTGACTGCAACCGCCAATTCGCTCGTCGCAGACTACAGCATCACGCCTCCCAGCGATGCCAAGGTATCCATTCAATTCGGTCCGGACACCACTTACGGCCGAGCGACATCAGTGCAGCAGACGCCGCAAGGCGGAGGCGCGGTCAGCACGTTGGTCGCGGGCATGCTCGCGACGACTCTGTATCACATGCAGGCGATCGTAAATTTCCCGGATGGCACGCAGTTCCTGGATGCCGACCAAACCTTTACCTCCGGAGCAATTCCGGCCGCCCACCTGAAGGCCGGTATTTCCGCGACAACAACTGCGGGAATGACTCCTCAATCCGGAATCGAAATGCTTGACCTGGTCATCGGCGGTGCGGAGGCGACGGACTTAGCCGGGAATATCATCTGGTATTACGAGGGGACCAACATCGTGGGCGGCACGATACTTCAGCCCATTCGTATGCTGCGCAACGGCCACTTCGCGCTTGTGCTGGCCCCGAACTCAGCGGTTCCTCTGACGGGACCGCCGGTGACGCCGACCACGACTGATGAAATCCGCGAAATCGATCTCGCGGGTAATACGATTCGCAGTCTCAACATCACCGATCTCAACACCCGGCTGGCCACCGCGGGGTTCACGCTCAATGCCCAGGTGATTCATCACGACATCATCGAACTTCCCAACGGCCACTGGATCTTTTTCGTCAACTCGACGCAGGATTTTGTGAATCTGACTGGGCTTCCGGGCACCACCACGGTCCTCGGCGATGCCATCGTCGATGTCGATCAGAACTTGAATCCCGTTTGGGTTTGGAACTCCTTCGATCATCTCGATATCAATCGA
>Ga0316363_10000750_pt1 | contig 36049 bp, 23 predicted proteins | sample Sb_taG_3_FD_200459 | JGI IMG/M metagenome (GOLD analysis project Ga0316363, IMG submission 200459) | Peat soil microbial communities from Weissenstadt, Germany - Sb_50d_a_PC metaG (v2) (version 2) | ecosystem: Environmental > Terrestrial > Soil > Wetlands > Peat | place: Germany: Weissenstadt...
GCTCTTTGGGAAAAGCTGGATCGCAATCGAGTGCGCTGCTATGCCTGCGGCCACTGCTGCCCGATTCCCGAGGGACAACCCGGTGTCTGCAAGGTTCGCTTCAACCATGGCGGCACGCTCTACGTTCCATGGGGCTATGTCGCCGGAGCGCAGTGCGACCCGATCGAGAAGAAGCCGTTTTTCCACGCCCACCCCGGAGCCCTCGCTTACAGTTTCGGAATGCTGGGCTGCGATCTGCACTGCTCCTATTGTCAGAACTGGGTCACTTCGCAGGCGCTGCGCGACCCGGACGCCGTCTCACCGCCGCTGAGCGCCGATCCGGAACTGCTGGTCAAAGACGCGCTTGCCCAAGGCGCAAAAGTTGTGGTCAGCACCTATAACGAGCCGCTGATCACCAGCGAGTGGGCGGTTGCGGTTTTCCGCCAGGCCCGCCAGGCGGGCTTGCTGACCGCGTTTGTTTCGAATGGCAACGGGACGCCGCAGGTGCTCGAGTATCTCCATCCCTGGATCGATCTCTACAAAGTGGACCTCAAGAGCTTCGATGATCGCCACTATCGCCAGCTCGGCGGACGCCTGCAGCCGATCCTCGACACCATCCGTAGTTTGCACCGGATGGGTGTGTGGCTGGAGATCGTCACCTTGCTTATTCCCGGCTTCAACGACAGCAATGACGAACTGCGGAACCTGACCGCATTTCTGGCCGGCGTTTCGCCCGACATCCCCTGGCACGTGACCGCCTTTCACCAGGACTACAAGATGACTTCGCCCGCCGATACGCGTCCCGAGGATTTGCTGCGCGCCGCCGCCATCGGCCGTGAAGCTGGATTGCGCTACATCTACGCCGGCAACCTTAGCGGGCGGGTGGAGGGTCTGGAGGATACTCATTGTCATCAGTGTGGCGAATTGCTGATCCAGCGCTATGGATATTCGATCGAAAAGTACAAGTTGACTGCGCAAGGCGATTGCCCGGCCTGCCACACGCCAGTCCCCGGCCGCTGGTCGAAGAATTTTGACGGCCAGATTGCGGCCTCGCCTTTTCTGCCCCGCGGGCAGGCGCAATTGGTTAGAATCCTTTCGCGACAATAATCGACATTCATGCGAACGGCGAAAACATTGCTGCTGGCGGTTTTGTTGTGTCTGATCTTATTATGTGTGGACCTGGGCTGTTCTCCGCGCAATTTCCTGACGCGCCGGCTCGCCGCCGATTTGATCTCGGCCTCCGACACATTCAAAGCGCCGCAATTGTTCTGGCTCCGGACCGGCATCGTTTCCAATAAGGATTTCAGTTCTCCCGACTACATGGTGTTACAGCACCGCGGATGGATCATCGGCAGCGAGCAGAAGTGTCCCGCCGGAGTCGACCCTCCGCCCTGCTGGGACGTATTGCTCACGCCGCTCGGAGTGGATACGGTACGGCCCCTGATTTCGAGTTCCCTTCCCGACAATGGCCGCGACCATGGCCCGATCGGGATCCAAGTCGCGCGCCGGGAACTGCTGGGCATTTCCGGAATCAGCAAGGCTGCCAACTTCGCCGAGGTCGAGTTCACCTGGCGCTGGGTTTCCATCAATCAGGTGGGCGCGGCGCTCTACGACAGCGGAGTGCGCTACCGCTCGACCGTCGGATTCCGTAGCTATGACGACGGCTGGCGCGTTGTGGACGAAACCGTCCCCAGCAACCAGACGCTCGATGAGGCGTTACGCAACGCTCAACCCACCGCACCGTAAAAGGAAAGCGGAGTGTCTTCTAGCAGGCTGCGGAAAAACCGGGTTTCCGTATCGGGGCAGCGCTTTAGCGATGCCGGAAGTTCTTCCGCCCGTAGAGACGGGGCTGGCCCCGTCTCCCGCAATCAGTGCTACAACTTCTGGTGCTGATTGCCCTGGCCATAGCTGCTAGACTTTGTTTAGAGCCACAATGCCACGCCTCTTTTATATCGGAGCCCCGCTGGCGGTTGCGGCGCTGTTGTCTGTGCCGATTTCCGCGCAGACGTCTGCGCCGACGAGCGCGCAAAATAGTTCGGCAAAGAGTGCGCAGGGTAGAGCTCGCGTCGAGCACGTCGTCGTGCGCGGCAGCGGTGCCGCGATGGAAGTGGAGATACAGACCTCCGGAGCACCGGTCGCGCCCGATACCCAGGCCATCACCGGACCCGATCGCATCGTCGTGGATTTTCCCGGCGCGCTTCCCTCCGCCGAGTTGCACGCCCTCAAAGTCAATCGCGGTGCGCTGAAGGGAATTCGCTCGGGACTGTTTTTCGACAATCCTCCGATTACGCGCGTCGTGCTCGATCTCGCGGAGCCGCAATCGTATCGGATTTCGACAACCCAGAATGCGATCGTTGTAAAGCTGGGTCCGGTAAAGCTGGGTCCGGTGAAGCTCGGTCCGGTCAACGCCCCTGCCCCTGGAGCCCAGCCTCCCGCTGCGCCACATGCGCCCGCCGCCAAACTTCAGAATGCCTCGCTTGCCGCGGGGACGCTTGCCGAGCGTACGAATGCCGCGGGCACGAATGTTGCAGCCACCAGAGTCTCTCCCGTAGTTTCCAATACGACCGCGCCGCCGCCCGCAGCGCCGCCGCCGAAGCCGCCCGTGACCGTGACCTTGGAAAACGGGATGCTGCGCATTCGCGCCGAGAAAGCTACGTTCGCGCAAGTGTTGTTCGAAGTGCAGCGCCAGACGCAGGCCGAGATTGCCATTCCGGCCGGCGCCGAGCAGGAAGAAGTGGACGCCGATCTGGGTCCGGCCCCGGTGCTCGAAGTGCTGGCATCGCTGCTGAACGGCTCGCCCTATAACTTTATTCTTGTCGGCAACGAGATAAGCATCGATCGCGTCATCCTAACTCGCCGCGACTCCAACCCCTTCTAAGACTCATCGACTCATCTCATAAAAGTTTCTTGGGAAACGTCGTCCCCGCCCGGCTGGACGGGCGAAACGCCGTCCCTCCACAGTATGAGTCATCACGCGGTCACGGTACTAACGCAGGCGCGCTCTTAGCTGGATGTAGGCTTCGCGGGCTACACCGGGCTGTTCTATGTGGGTGAGGAAGAGCTGGCGCAGGGCGGCAGTGGTCAGGCGGCCTTCAAGGTAGGCGTCGTAGAGATCGTTGCCGGTGAGGTAACCGAGTTGCTGGGCGACGTATTCGTACTGGCGGCCGGTGAAGGCTGGGGCTTGCGCGAAGGATTCGGGAGTGGACGGCTGGCGCCGGGAGCGTTGCTTATAACTATGGTTATAACGAAGAACGTGTTCGCGGTGTTGGATCAGGAAGTCGAGAGCTTCGACGGCGGCGGCGAAGGGAAGCGCAGTCTGGTGTTCGAGGTCTTCACGAGTCACGTCGAACAAATCCGCGAGATCAGCATCGCGGAGAGCGGGACGCGCGGGGTGTAAGATGCGCGATCCGAAAAAGGCGAGCGCGTGTTCGAAGACGGCCATGTAAAACGCGTCGTCCCGGGCTAGCGACTGGGCGACTGGCGCGGCGTGCGTTGCGGTGTGCTCTGCCAAAACCTTGCCGTTCGAAAGATTCGGCAGTCCGCGACAGGCTTGATGAAGGAAGCGGGTCGCGTCTTCGGCGGAGGAGGTCATGCGAAACTGGCGTACGTACACGGCGTTGATGGGCGTGAGGTAGACGCTGCCGCGCTCGCGAACCTGGCGGAGCAGGGATCGGCGGTGTTCGGCAGTGAATGCTTGGCGCGATAAGAGACGGCGCAGGAGCGCATCAGAGCTGCGCGAATAGACTTCGGGCATAAGGTCAACCAGGAGCCTGGGCTGCGTCGTGTTGTGTGCGGAGTACTGATTGATGCCTAGAAAACGCACCATGCCGTCGATCAGGTTGTAGAGTGTGGGGCCGAGGTCGGGCGCGCTGTGGTCATTATCGTTGCGTCCCCAGCGGTCGAGGCAGAGTCGGTAGTTCTCGTATTTCTCCAGCGGCGTGGCGTTGAAGACGCAGAGAACATTTTCGCGGACTGTTTTTCGGACTTCGACGGCTTCGACGTGGTCGCTGGCTTCTCCGGCGGCGCGCCAGTAGAGGGCGTCGACGTTCTGCAGAACGGTGAGCATGGGTTCCGCGGGAAGCCGCTGCTGGAGCAGGGCGGGCAGATGCTGGGGCGCGAGGTGCGACTCGCCGAAAAGCACCAGGATGAGCGCGCCGGGATGGCGGCGGCGGAGTTCAGCAATCTTGTCGGCGGCGTGGCGATCACGGGCCCCGATTTTGCGCAGATCGTCGCGAGGCATGCAATCAAGGCCATAGATGGATGCGCCGTGGTCGCGGGCGGCGGAGAGCAGTTCGTAAAATGGAGGCCAGTCGTATCCCCAGTCGAGTTCGAAACGGATGCGCTGGCGCAGTTCATCTTCAGCAATCTCGGCGCGGAACCATTCGTCGAGAATGTGCTGGTTGCGGGAAAAAATGGTTTCAACTCCCAGCACTACGGGGCGCTGGTGGAGTTCGGGATCGCGGAGGAGCGAGGCTAAATAGCCCTGCGAGTTGGGCAGGGCGTGGTAGTCGCCGACCAAAACGATTCCAGCGTTGGCGATTTGGTGGCGGACATCGCTTGGGGTGAGAACTTTCTGGTAGGAGCGGTAGGCGTCGCGAAAGTCGCGGAGATATTTGCGTCCGGCGGCGGGATCGATGGCGCGAATCTCACGCTCGACGCTGGCGATGGCGTGGAGTTGGGCGGCACTGCGCCGCGATCGTAAGATGCCGGTGGTTGCCATAAATCGGTCGTTGGTCGTCGGTCGTTTGTCGTTCGCTTTCGCTAACAAACTGCAGATCCCTCGCTCCGCTCGGGATGACAAGTCAGTGAAGTGCTCAGCAAGCTGTCAGAGCCTCCTTGACTTGCCTTTCCTGCGTCCCTATCCTCAGGTTTTCGAGGCCGCTGCATTGGATGCCTCGTGGAGCGCCAACTTTGCCCTTTCTTGCGCCAGAAAACCTGACTATTGCCACTACCGGCGCCAGTGGGTCGTTATTTCTGAAGCACTTTCTTCTCACCGTGGAACGCGATCCGCGGGTGAAGACGGTGAACTTCATCGCTTCTGACAGCGGCCTGCGCGTCATGGCCGAGGAACTCGGTGTCGAAGGCCGCTCGGATCTCCTACGTCAAATCATCGGCGCGCCTTCGGCAAAGATTCAGCAGCAGTCCAACAGCGATATCGGTGCGAACGTGGCCAGCGGGTCGTATCCTTCGGACGCGATGGTCGTAATCCCGTGCAGCGTCGGCACGCTGGGCCGCATTGCCAACGGCACGGCCTCGCGCCTGATCGAGCGGGCCGCCGACGTGAGTCTTAAGGAGCGTCGGCCGCTCGTGCTGTGTGTTCGCGAGACGCCGCTCAACAAAATTCACATCCGCAACATGTCGCTGGCGGCGGACGCGGGTGCGACGATCTTCCCGCTGATCCCAACGTTCTATAACCATCCGTCAAGCGCCGATGCCATGGCACAGGAATTCGCGAACCGGGTGCTGGCGCATATAGGACTGGCCCAACCGGATGCGTACCGGTGGAAGGGGTGAAGCCAGTTGCCAGTTGCCAGTTCCCAGTTCCCAGTTGCCAGTTCCCAGTTCTCAGTGCGGAACTGACCCTGGCTATCAAGATTTTTCCGACAATCGAGAACCTGGACCTCATTGAAAGATCTATGACTTGGGGGGAAGTCTTTCCTGCCTTGCAGGGGTAAGATCAGTCTAGGGAAGGGGCAGTAACGAAGGTAGGTATCTGGCGGGCATGTACTGCGAGTGCCTGGCTGAAGCAGTTCTCAGTTCCCAGCTCTCAGTGGGGGATTGAACCACGCCATCAAGAGATTTTCTGGGAACTGAGAACTGAGAACCGAAAACTACTCCTAAGTGACATTCTGCCGGTTGGGGCGGTTTTTCTTGGTGATGCTGCCTGCCGTCTGATACCACGCAACCACCCAGGGAACGATCAGGGAAAATACCAGGCGTGCGCCCAGCGTTGGGAGGGGAATTTTTCTGAGATCGGTCCAGTCCAACCGAAAGGCAAAGTAGATTTCGAGCGCGAGCACGCACAACAGCGGGATGGGCGAGTAGACGAGCGCGAGAGCGGCAAGAATCTCGGCGAGGCAGCGAGCCAGGTTCCTCCATAAGCGAGCCGAGCGTCCGCCCAAAACGCCGTCGGTTACGGAATAGCTGACCATTTGCCGGAGAGCCGAGCGGAAGGTGTGGCGCGGCTGGTAAGACGCCTTTGCCCTTTCCGCGAAGGCCGGGATCACAAGCTGGCGCACCTTGGAATCGAATACGGTGTCTTCTCCGAGGAAGACGGTCTCGGGGAATCCGCCGACGCGTTGCCAGAGCTCTTTACGGAAGGCCATGGAGCGGGCAGTGCAGGACTTGGTTGCTGCGTCGGGGTTTAACTTGATTCCGAAGAAGGGCGCGGAGGCAACGTCCCAGACGCTGGAGTTGGTTGGGTCGATGTACGATCCGCCGACAGAGTACTGGGAGTTGCCGTTGAAAATCGGGGCCGTGAGGTTGGCGAGCCAGTCGGGACGGTAGGTACAGCCGGCGTCGGCGCAGGCGACGACGTCGGAAGAGGCTGCGGCGGTTGCGATGTTGCGACCGCGTGCGATCGGCCCCGGAGAACGTTGCAGGCTGCAGCTTTCATCGCGGATGGGAACCAGCGTCGGGTATCTTGACTGGGCGGCCTGCAGACGCTCCCAGGTTCCGTCGGTGGAACCGCCATCGACGATGATGACTTCGGCGGGAGCGAGAGTCTGCTGCATCAGACTCTCGACCAATGCGTCGATGTCATCGCTCTCATTGAGGACGGTGCAAGCCACGCTCACGGCTGGCATGTTGAGTGAAACCCCACGGTGGTTGCTTTCATTCGCCTTTTTGGGATGCGCTCCGGCCGATGCGGATCCGAAACAAGTGTACCCGCGAACGTCCTACATATGAATCCTGTGAAACGGGCCTGAAATCGATTTTTCACCATTCCGGTTGGCACCTTGCTTCTCTGGTTTTTGACAAAAAGCCAATCCATCTTTATAGTGCCGGGTCATGAATGGAACTTTCTTCTGCAACAGGTGCGGCGCGCAGAATGCCGCGGGCGCTCAGTTTTGCAGCCGCTGTGGAGCGCCCACGACGCCTGGCGTTGTCCAACCGCCGTCCTCAACCCCGCCCTACTCCGGCTCAGCGACTCCGTATCAGGCGGTTGCTCCGGCGGTGGGGGTTGGGTACGGAGGGTTCTGGATTCGGGTAGTTGCACTCATCATTGACGGCATCATCGTGCGGGTTGTGGTAGCTCCCGTGGGCATGATTTTTGGCGGTCTCGGGCTGGCCGGAGGAATGATGAGTGGTATTCCTCATATTGGATTTCGTCTCTTGGGCCGTGGCGTCACCTTCATTTTGTTGATTTTCGGTTCCTGGTTATACGAGGCTTTCATGGAAAGCTCGTCGTACCAGGCGACGCTGGGCAAGATGATCTTTGGGATGAAGGTCACCGATCTCAATGGCAACCGAATCTCATTCGAACGCGCGACGGGAAGGCATTTTGCGAAGTGGCTCTCCGCGATGATTCTGGGCATTGGGTACATCATGGTCGGGTTCACGGAACGCAAACAGGGACTGCACGATCTGCTGGCCGGGACGCTGGTGCGGCGGGCGTAGGTGTGCGCGGGAACTGGGTCGTCCCTCCGGGACTTCCGCTATTTTCCCCATCCTACCCCGCGCTGAAGCGCGGGGCTAAGCTGGATCGCCCCCTACGGGGCTTGACTCTCGATCACACGAGTTACACTAGCCTCTGATGGCCTCTCCGGTTTCACGGCTGCGCCACTGGTTCGCCTTGGGCGCGATTCTGATGGTTGCGACGGTCGCGGGGATGTATTTTTACGCGCGATTGAGTCTGCGCAAGGCCATCCACGACGTTCCGGCGAAAATGGGCCTGAACATTCAGCAAACCGCCGAGGGCTTTTCGATCTCCAAGTCCATAGAAGGCCGCACTCAGTTTACGGTGAGCGCTTCCAAGGCGGTTCAGTTCAAGGAGGGTGGACGGGCGGACTTGCACAACGTCAAGATCGTCATCTACGGCAAGGATGCCGATCGCTTCGACCGGGTTACCGGGGATGACTTCGAGTACGACCCCGTGTCGGGCACTGTGACCGCGAAGGGCACGGTGCTGATTGACCTGGAAGCGAACCCCGAGGGGATGCGGCATTCGGACCAGACGCCTCCGGCGCAAACGAGAAGCCCGATTCATCTTGAAACGGACGGGCTGGTCTTCAACAAGAATACGGGGGACGCTACCTCCGCCGGGAAGGTGGTGTTTCAAACGCCGCAGGCATCCGGTTCGGCGGTGGGCGTTGAATATGTGGCCAAGACAGGTACGATGAACTTGCTGTCGGCGGTCGTGATGACCGTCAACCGGCCGCAGCCGGTCCATCTGAATGCGGATCATGGCGTAATTACGAAGCAGCCTCATCAGGTCGTTCTCACCACGGTGCACATGACCCGGGAGCAGCAGGAAGCGCGGTCCGACCACGCGACGTTCTTCCTGCGCGAAGACGACACGGTGGACCACATGGTTGCCGAGGGCGATGTGGAGAGCGAGATTCATGGCCGCTCGGAACTGCACGAACGTTCCGATCACGCCGAATTGTTTTTGACCGGCACGCGGAATCTACTCACCACGGCCGTTCTGACCGGCAACGTGCAACTCGCTTCTCTGGGAGCGCAGCCCGCTGATGCTGCCGCCGGGAGGGCAACGCTGCACTTTGGCGAGCAGCAAGTTCTGAAGACGGTTCATGCCGAGGACGGCGTGCGTTTGAGCCAGAAGAACAGTCGGAGGGGGACTCTGGTTGCGGCGGCGACGCCGCAGTCATCTTCCGCGTCATCCTCCGCGTCATCCTCCGGGTCATCCTCCGTACTCTCGTCGACGCCGGCGCAGGGAGGAACACAGGATGTCGAAATGACCGCCCCAGTGATGGACTTCATCGTGAGAGACGGCCGCCTGCTGGAGCGTGCCGAGACCAGCGGACCGCCGCAGATCGTCATCACGCAACCGGGCGCAAATCAGAAGACGGTGGTTACAGCCGCCAAGTTTACGGCGAAATTCACGGAGCAAAATCGCCTGGCGACGCTGCATGGAGAACCGGACGCGAAGATTGTCAGCAGCTTGATCGAAGCCAGTAAGATCGAAGCGAGTAAGATCGACGCGAGTAAGATCGACGCGAGTAAGGCCGGCTCGAGTAAGACCGGCTCGCCGGGACAGACTGATCGAGTATCGACCAGCCGGATGCTTGATGTCGCCTTTTTTCCGGAGGGCGGCGTCCGGTCGATCACGCAGACAGGTGGGTTCGTCTACGTCGATGGCACGCAAAAGGCTTGGGCGCAGCGCGGAGAGTACACGACCGAGGATCAACTGGCGGTGCTGACCGGATCGCCCCGAGTGGTGGACGGCGGCATGACGACGACGGCCCAGACGATTCGCATGAACCGGGCGACCGGCGACGCCTTTGCCGAGGGCAATGTCAAGAGCACGTACTCCGATCTGAAGGCGCAACCAGACGGCGGCATGCTCGCTTCCTCCGACCCGATTCACGTGACGAGCCGCAGCATGACGGCAAGTCGTTCAACGGCGATTGCGGTGTACACCGGTGACGCCCGCTTGTGGCAAGACGCCAATGTAGTGGAGGCTCCCACGCTTCAATTTGATCGAGAGCATCGGTCCTTGGTGGCGCAGGCGACCTCGGCGCAGCCGGTCTCGACTGTGCTGGTGCAAGTAGACAAGAACGGGACGGTGACCCCAGTCCGCATCACATCCGCGCGTCTGAATTACGCCGATGCGGAGCGGAGAATCTTCCTGGATGGCGGGGTGACTACGAAAACGTCCGACGCTACGATGACGGGACAGCGGATGACGGTATTTCTGCTGCCGCGGAGTCAGTCGAAAGTGGGGGCGAACCCGGCAATGCCGGGGCAAGTAGATCGAATTATCGCCGAAGACCAGGTTGTGATCACCCAGCCGACCCGACATGCCACAGGTGACCGGTTGGTATACACGTCGGCGGACGACAAGTTCGTGCTGACCGGCGGACCTCCTAGCATTTTTGATGCCGAACGAGGCAAAACTACGGGCGATTCGTTGACTTTCTACAAACACGATGATAGGGTGCTCGTAGAAGGCAGAGAAACTTCTCCGACCGTCACTAAGACGCAAGTGGCACGATAAATGCATACGCTGGCCACCGACGAAATTGGCAAATCCTATCGTCGCCGACGCGTAGTAAGCGGAGTAAGCCTGCAGGTTCTGCAGGGCGAGGTCGTGGGGCTTCTGGGACCGAATGGCGCCGGAAAAACCACTACCTTTTATGCAATCGTAGGTCTGGTTCCTCCCGACACAGGCAGGGTGTTGTACGACGACGAAGATATCACTAGCGTTCCCATGTACTTACGGGCGCGCCAGTACGGCATCAGCTATCTCCCTCAGGAAGCTTCGGTTTTTCGGAAACTAACGGTCGAGGAGAACATCCTGGCCGTGCTGGAAGTCCAGCCTATTTCCTGGCATGAACGCCGGGAAAAGGCGGAGAAGCTGATTGACCAGCTCGGGCTGGAGCATATCCGGCAGAATCGCGGGTATGCGTTGTCGGGCGGGGAGCGGCGGCGGGTAGAAATCGCGCGGTCGCTCTGCATCAGCCCTACATTTATATTGCTCGACGAGCCGTTTTCGGGAATCGACCCGATCGCCGTTTTGGATTTGCAGAAAATCATTTCCGATCTGCGGGCCAGCGGGATCGGGATTTTGGTCACGGACCACAACGTGCGCGAGACGTTGTCGGTGACGGATCGGGCATACATCATTAACGAAGGGCGGATTTTCCGCTCCGGCACGCCGGAGGAGTTGGGTAATGATCCGGAGGTGCGGAGGGTTTATTTGGGGGAAAGCTTTTCGTTGGTATGAGAAAACAGTTGCCAGTTGCCAGTTCCCAGTTGCCAGTGAGAGTCAGGTTTACTGGCAACTGGGAGCTGGCAACTGGATTCTAGTTACCAAGGCGTGGGCACATTGACCTTTGGTGCCCACACGATCTACCTCGGTGCATGAGAAGCTAGATTTTCCACACTCCGATGTGCCGAAGGTCACGCTGCAGCCGGGGGGTGTGGGGAAAATGATAAATCTTTAGGGAGAAATGGTGCTTCTTCAGCACAAATTGAACGTCAAGTTGTCCCAGCGGCAGATTCTGACGCCGGGTCTCGTGCAAATGGTCTCCGTGCTGGCGCTCAACAAGCTCGAGCTCAAGGACATGATCAATGCCGAGATGGTGGAGAACCCGGTGCTGGAAGAGCTGGAAGATGCCATCCCGATGCTCGATGATGTCGGACGCCAGGAGGAAGAACGCGACCGTCTGGCCGCCAAGGCGACCGCCCCAGCGGAAGAGGGTCCGACCATCGCGGATGAGAAGAAGGATCCTTTCGAGGAGATCGATTTTGGCTCGTTCTTCCAGGACTATCTGGACCCCGGCTATCGCAGCTCGGGAGAAATGGAAGAGATCGAGAAGCCTTCGTTCGAGAACTTCCTGTCGAAGCCGGGGAACTTGAGCGACCACCTGCTATGGCAACTGGGCGCGATTTCTGTGCGACCGCCTGTGCACGAGGCCGCTGAGCTGATCATTGGGAATCTGAACGAAGAAGGGTACCTGATTGCCAGCGACGAGGAACTGCTGGGAATCGCCTCGGTCGCGCCTCCCGAGGCAGTTGTGGAAGTGGCGGCCAAGATCGTTGGTGAAGCGGAGGCGCTCGGGATTGCGGTCGCGGAGGCTGCGCACGAAACCTCTGACCTCGAAACTTTCCACCTCGAGACTTCCGTTCTTGCGCCGGAGGATCTCGCCGCGGAAGACGCTGGCCATTCGAAATTGACGACGGGAGGCGCTGGGACTGAGTCTTCTGAGCCGGATATCGAGCCAGATGTTGAGCCAGATGTTCACCCAGATCTTGAAACAAAGACGGCAGCCGAGCCGCCGCTGCCCAGCGCGCCGATCCCCGGAACCACAGCCACGGGAGCAGCGACAGCGCTCGCCCGGATTGCGGCAGTAAACTTCGCGGTCGGCGATCTGCACGAAGCGCTGGAAGTTGTGCGCCAGTTCGATCCGCCGGGCATCGCCTGTCGCGACCTGCGCGAATGCCTGCTCTATCAGTTGCGCTACCATCTGGAGCAGTTGCAACTGCACAGAAACGGCAGTGCCCTGACCGAGCAAGTTGTGAGAGATGCGATTGCCGTCGTCGATCAGCATTTGCGCGCGGTGACGCTGAAGCAGTTCAAGGAAATTGGGCGCGCGATCGGGCGTCCAGTCGAAGCGGTGCAGGCGGCGCTCGAGTACGTGCGCACGCTGGATCCCCGGCCGGGCTTGCGCTACAACAAAGTTCCGGCCCGGCTGATTGAGCCCGATGTCGCTTTCGTGAAGCACGGCGACGAGTGGCTGGTCATCATGAATGACGAAGATATGCCGCAGTTGCGCTTGAATCCCGCGTACAAGCGCCTGCTGACCCGCGACGGCAATGACCGCGACACGCGTAACTACGTCAAAGATCGCTACAAGTCCGCCATCCAGCTGATCAAGAACATTGAACAACGCAAGCAGACGATCACCAAGGTCTGTTACTCGATCGTGGCGCGCCAGCAGGATTTTCTCGAACGGGGAATCGATCAACTGAAGCCGATGATGATCAAGGAAGTGGCTGAGGAGATCGGCGTGCATCCTTCTACCGTCAGCCGCGCGGTTGCCAATAAGTACGTCCACACGCCGCAGGGCGTGTTCGAATTGCGGTATTTCTTCTCGGAAAGCGTGCAGGGGCCGGAGGGCGGCGGCACTTCGCTACTGATTTTGAAACGCCGCGTCAAGAAGCTGATCGAAGAAGAAGATCCAAGCCGGCCGTTGACCGACGAACAGATCACCCGCATTCTGCAATCGCAGGGTATCCAGGTCACTCGCCGAACCGTCGCCAAGTATCGGGAAGATATGAAAATTCCCAGCACCCATCAAAGAAGAGTAAAAAAATAATCGGGTCATCGGGTGATCGGGCCATCGGGCCATCGAAAGTCAAAAGCATTTGAACTTAGATGACCCGATCACCCGATGGCCCGATCACCCGATTTCTTTTTAGGAGCGTGCTTGATGAACGTGGAATATACCGCGAGAAAATACGAAATCACTCCCGCCATCCGCAAGGAAGTTGAAACCGGCCTCAACAAGATCCGCAAAATTCTAGGCGACCGATTCGAAACCAAGGTGATTCTGACCGTGGAAAAGCGCCGGCACAAAGCCGAAATCACGATCAACCCGCCACACGGTCCCATTGTGGGGTTGGCCCAGACCGCCGACATGGCATCGGCCGTCAGTGAAGCTCTCGACCACCTGCAAAAGCAGGCGCTCAAACATAAAACGAAGTGGATAAGCAAGAAGCGCAAGGCGGGCAAGAAGTTTGACGGCCAGTCGTTGGAAGGCAACATTGAGGCGGCGCTCGGACTGGCGGAGAATGCCACCGTTTCCGTTCTCGTTCATAAATTTCCCTCGGTGGCGCGGACCACCGAAGTGCATCTCGTGCACGCCAAGGATTCGGTCGCGCTTCGTCCGATGACGTTGGAGGAAGCGATCAAAGAGGCGCACTTCCGCGACAAAGATGTTTTCGTATTCCGCGATCCCAAAGGCGTGTTGATGGTGCTGCACCGGACAAGGGACGGCAAGATGGAGTTGATCGAAGCACCGTAGAGAGTGTGGTGTCGCACGCTCCGTGACAACTCATGAAGGCTTTCAAGAAGCCCTAGGGTAACTCTTATTCTCCATTCTCTATCGCAGAAACAAGCAGCGCATAACCCCAAAATGTGACCTTACCAGTTCAATTTCAACGCGAACTGGAACTGGCGCGGGTCGTAGGCGGCGGTGGCCTGACCGGCGTTGGTGAAGAGCGGGCTTACGGCCGCTACGTTGTAGCGGTTGGCGATGTTGAACATGTCGGTGATGAAATCCATGTTGACGCGCTCGCCGAAGTAAAGGCGCTTGGCGAAGCGCAAATCGTTGAAGACCACCCATGGGGCAACGCCCGCGTTGCGGCCGAAGTTGCCGTCGAGGGAGGTGAGGCCGGCGAGGCCGATCTTACCGTTCCAGTTGAGGATGCAGGGTTCCTGGAAAACTCCGGTGGGAGAGAACTTCGAATTGACCGGCAGATTCCCGATCGCTGTGCAGGCGGGGTTTACGAAGGTGTTGGGTCGCACGGTGAGGGGAGAAAACTGGAGATTGTCCTCGTTGCCGGTGAGGATGTTGAACGGTCGACCGGAGCTGAGTTCGATCTGGGGAGCAAACGTCCAATTGCTGAAGAACTTGCTCGCGAAGCCGCTGCCGCTGCGCTTGCCAGATTGGTAGACGCCGCTGAGGACGAAGCGGTGGCGCTGATCAAAGAGCGACGTGGAACGATCGGCGCCAGGGATGTAGCTGTCCTGCGGGGTGAGCGTGGCCTGCAGGTCGGTGGAATCGTCGATGGCGTGGGACCAGGTGTAGGACGCCAGGAATTCGTAGTGCTTGGTGAAGCGCTTGCGGAGATTGGCGGTCAGCCCGTGATAGACCGAACTGCCGTTGGAGTAGTTGGCATCCATGTCGCTGAAGGGGACGCAGCCAGTGTAGGAGAAGGTGGGCGGAGTGGGATTGCAGGCCGTGTTGAACCCCGGCAGGGTAGCAAGAAGAGCCTGAGCTTGCCCAACGCAGTTGATAAGCGCGGGGTTGCCACTTAGGTAGAACGCGGCGGCAATAGAGGGATTCAGTCCTCCGGGGCGGAAGAAGTTCATGAGGGAGGCATCCACGTAGCCGGGGCCGCAGCCGCTCACGGTGAAGGGGCTGCTGGCGGTCCCGCCGGCCGCGAAGAAGTTGGCGGTCATCAAGTCCCCGCGAATGGTGTTGGCGTTAATGGGACGATTGATGTGGCGGCCACCGTTGAAGTTGTAGGCCAGACTGAAGGCGTAGCCACCGCCGAGGTCGCGCTCGATGGTCAGGTTTGCTTGCTGCGAGTAGGCGTACACGAAATTCTTGGCCTGCGGGTAACCGAATGGCTGGAAGGGGAGCGGCAGGAACGTTCCTTGGGCCAGGTTGAGGTAGTTCTGGGTGAGGAATATTGAGTTCGACGGTGAGGCGACCCCGCAATTGGGGTCGCCGGTGCCGCAAGAAAACCGTTGTTGGTTCGGCACGTAGTTCAATGCGGCCAGCACGGCGGGGCTGCCGGTGGGGGAGCAGGGCGAGGAGACGGAGCCAGTGGCTGAGGGCAGAAGTCCCTGAAAAATGGGTATCGCATTCAGGTTGTCAGGATTCCCGGCCCCGTTGCAGAGGCCAGTACCGATGAAGGCCAGTTGGCCGCTGGTCGAGAGGTCAGCGGCATCACCTAAGAAATAGAGGGCGAGCAAGGGGTGGTCATAGAACATGCCGAACGACGCGCGGACTACGGTTTTGCCGTCTCCCTTGGGATCCCAGGCGATGCCGATGCGAGGCTGGATGTTGTTGGTGTCGGTCTGGATGCCTTTCTGCAATCCCAGGACGTTATAGGCGGGAATAGCCAGTCCTTGGAGGGGCTTGAGTTTGGGCGGGAACTCCACTTCGTAGCGCACCCCGTAGTTCACGGTGAAATTGTGGCGCACACGCCAGGAATCCTGCCAGAATACGCCCAGGGGTTTGTTGGAGAAGGAGTCGCGTGGATTGCCGATGCCCTGAACGAGGTCTCCGGGGAGGCCGGCTCCGTAAGCCTGCACGGGTGAAAGGCTGGGGAAGGATGAGGGAAGGCCCAAGTCACCTGCGGCGAAGCTGCCAAAGTCGTACACACCTCCGTAATTCACAGTGAAGGTGGCGGTGAGCGGAATATAGTTGAAGTCGCCTCCGAACATGGTGTCGTGCCGCCCGATGCTCCAGGAAAAATTGTCGGTGAACTGGTAGCGATTCTCGACGCGCTGAACATAGGAGTAAGGCTCGCGGCCGAAATAGGCGTAGCCGGTAATGTTGACGCCTGGGTCGGCGCCGCCTGGGATCTGGGTATTGTAGAAGTAAGCCAGACCTCGGCGGGCGTACTGGAAACGGAATTCATTCACTTTGCTGGTGCCGAGGGTCCAGGTATCCTGCACGACTCCGGCCACGTCCCGGTAGGTCTGTTGGGAAGTCCGGGAGTACGCGTTCTGGCCAAAAGGCTGGTCTTGGCCGTTGACTTCGATGCCGGTGACCGTGCTCGGGCTGGCATTGACGCGCAGCATGAGGCGGTTATTGTTGTTTACATTGTGGTCGATGCGAAAGGAATAGAGGCTGGTGCCTTCGAAGACGGGAAAATTGCCTTCCTGCGAAGCCAGAGCCTGGTAGGAGGCAGGCACAAAGCAGGTTCCAGGGGTTTGGCAGGTTGTGAAAAAGCCGGGCAATCCGCCCATCAGTGCCGGCCACGCGCCGTTCACTGCCATACCGGACGATGCCCCAAGTAACGCGACATAGCCGGGCAAGGCAGGGGTGTAAGCGCCTTCTTGCGCGGCGGTCAGGCTCTGCAGAAACGGAGCCTGAGTTAGTTTGTCCACCATGATCGTCCCAAAGGGAAGAGGAAAGGAACCGGCACCCGCACCGCCCGGACCGCTGCCAATGCCTGTGGCGGTATTGAAGGGCACCAAGTCGAAATCTCCCTGGCCGACGCTGGAGAATCCGGTCTCGTGGCGGCGGGTAACTTCATAGGAAAAGTAATAGTACGTTTTGTCTTTCTTAATCGGTCCGCCGAAGGCTGTGCCCGCCTGGACGCGGGTGTAGGCAGGATTGGACGTGGTGCTGAAGGGGTTGACGGCCTGGAAATCACGATTGCGCAGGTATCCGTAGACGTCGCCGTGGAAGTCGTTCGCTCCGGAGCGGGTGATGATGTTGACCACGCCGCCCGCGGCGCGCCCGTATTCGGCGGCGTAACTGTTGCTGATGATTTGGAATTCCTGCACGGCTTCCTGCGAGACGGTGGAGCGCACGCCGTTGGTGGAATTGTCGGTGGCATCGGCGCCATCGACGTTGACCAGGTTGGAACGGGCGCGCTGGCCGCTCATGTTGAGGCCGGAAGTTGGCCCTGCGCCGGTATTGGGCGCGCTGTCGCGAGTGACTTGCGAATCGGTCAGCGTGAACTGGATATAGTTGCGGCCGTTGATCGGCAGATTGTCGATGCTACGCTCGCCGATGGTGTCGGTGGTGGAACTGCGCGAAGTTTCCACGATGTCGGCTTGGGCGTTGACTTCGACGACTTCCTTGCCGCCCGCGACGGTGAGCGCGACGGGTAAGTCGGCCATCTCGCCGACGGTGATGGCGACGCCGGTGGCTTCGGCTTTGGTGAAACCCGACGCGTCCACGGTGACGGAATACGTGCCGGGAGCCAACTGACGCACACTGTAGCCGCCCTGGCCGTCGCTGCTGCCGGCGCGTTCCAGACCCTTGGCGACATCTCGCACGGTGACGGTGGCGTTGGTCACGGCGTTGCCCTTCGGATCTTTCACGCTGACGTGGAGGTCGCCGGTGGCGGCGCCCTGAGCCAATGCAACTTGCCGGACGAGTGCGAACATGACCGCGAAACAGAAAAGACGGAGTGTCGTTTTCATAAGGCTCCTGGGATCTTCCGCCCTTGTGATGAAGGCGGGAATCGAAGTGCGCGGTTTATCACCAACTACTTGAACTCTGAGCACGCTGTCGGGTCGAGATACCGCTGATATGTACATCAAGGAGGGTGTTTAGGCAAGAGATAAGATGGATTACCGGCTGGCGGAGGCGAACAGGTGGAGACTACGCGGTCCTATTCCGTCCGGCTTGATAGAATCAAAAGGAAATGCTTTTGCCGTTTGTCCGCGAAATTTTCGCGGAGGTGGAACGATTACCTGCCTTCACGCGTGCCGCCTCCCATCTGCGGGAGCGCACGGGGCGGATCAGTGTCACTGGACTGTCGGCGGCGGCCAAGGCGCTGGTCATTGTGTTGTTGCGGCGCACGGTCGAGCGTCCGTTTGTGCTGGTGGTGGCCGACAACCGCGCTGCCGAAGAGTTGCTGCCCGTGCTGCGCGCGTTCTGCGAACTGACCGGAGCCGCGGATCCAGACTCGGTGGTTAGTCTGCCGGCTCGCGATGTGCTGCCGTTCCAAAATTTGTCTCCGCATCCGGAGATTCAGGAAGAACGCGCTACGGCGTTGTGGAAGATCGCGACGGGCCGCGCCGCTTTCGTAATCTCACCGGTGACTGCGACCACAATTCTGCTGCGTTCTCCCGACTACTACGCCGACCTGGCGCGGGTTCTGCGCCGCGGCGAGATTTTCGACCTGGAGAAGCTGCTCGAGCACCTGAACACGGTCGGCTACAGCGCAACCGATGTGGTGGAAATGCCGGGCCAGTACGCGGCTCGCGGCGGCATTCTGGATGTTTACTCGCCGGAAGCGGATCGCCCGGTGCGCGTCGAGTTTTTCGGGGATGAAATCGAATCCATGCGCAAGTTCGACCCGGCGAGTCAGCGCTCGTCAAACCCAGTCGATGAAGCGTTGCTTCTGCCGCTGACGGAAACGCCGGTCACGGAAGACCTGCTCGGTTCCATCAACGCGCGGCTTTCGGGGAAACGCATTGCCGGATCGCCGGAGGTTGTGGAGCAAGCGGTGCGCGACTCGGGCGCGGGAATCTTTCCGGGCTGGGAGTTCTACGCTCCGGTGGCGGGCGCCGACCGCACCATTTTCGGACTGCTTCCGGAAGCGCGGGTGATTCTCGACGAGCCCGAGGCGCTGAAACAGGAACTCGACAAAGTCTGGGCCCGCATTGAAGAAGCGCACGAGCGCAGCGGAGTGGGAAACCTGGTTCGTCCCGCCGATCTTTATCTGACGCCGGAAAGCTGGCGGGAAAAGACCGCGGCGCTGGCCGGAGCCGATTTCGAATATCTGGCGATGGCGAGCGAGGCCCACGAAGAAAGAACGGAAGCAGCGTTTCTTTCGCAGCCCGCCACGCGCTTCCACGGTGCTGTGCCCGCCATGATCGGGGAGGTTCAGAAGTTGGTCGGCAGCGGCACACAGGTAATTCTTGCGGTGCCCAACACTGGAGAAGTCGAGCGCCTCGCCGACATGTTCACCGAGTACAACGCTTCGTATCGTCTGGGAAGCCGCACGCGCAGCGGAGAAAGCTACGCCGACGAAACTTCCTATTTTGCCGGCGACGTTCTTACCACTACGCTGCTGAAGGCTTACCTTCCCGACGGCTTCGTTTTGCCGGAGGCGCACCTCGCGGTTCTTGGGGCGCGCGATCTGTTCGACGAATCGGACCTGGTGGCGGCGCGGCCGCAACGGCAGAAATCGAAAGTCTCGGCGTTTCTTTCTGACTTCCGCGATTTGCAGGTTGGCGACTACGTGGTCCACGTGGAGCACGGCATCGGGCAGTATCAAGGTTTAAAGGAAATCAACCAGGGCGACGGCGCGGCGGAATTCATGCTGCTCGAGTACGCCGAAGCGGCCCGGCTCTACGTCCCGCTGACTCGCCTCGATCTGGTGCAGAAATATCGTTCGGCGGAGGGCGCGAAGCCTGTCCTGAATCACCTCGGCACCGCCGCCTGGGGCAAGACCAAAGCGCGCGTGCGCAAGGCGATGAAGGATATGACCGACGAGCTAATCAAGCTCTATGCGCAGCGGCAAGCCGCGCAGGGTCATATTTTCCCAGCCGACACCGAGTGGATGAAGGAGTTCGAAAACGCCTTCGAATACAACGAGACCGACGACCAGGCACAGGCCATCGCCGACGTGAAGCGCGACATGGAATCGCAACTCCCCATGGATCGCCTGCTCTGCGGCGATGTCGGTTACGGCAAAACCGAAGTTGCCATGCGCGCTGCCTTTAAGGCCATGAGCGACAACAAACAAGTCGCCGTGCTTGCGCCCACCACCGTCCTCGCATTCCAGCACTACGAAACTTTCAAGCAACGATTCGCGCCGTTTCCCATCACGGTCGAAATGATCAGCCGTTTCCGGACGGCCAAGCAGATCAAAGAAATTTTGCAAAGAGTGGAAGCCGGCAAAGTGGACATCCTGATCGGCACCCACCGCCTGCTCTCAAAGGATGTGACGTTCGCCGACCTCGGCCTGCTCGTCGTCGACGAGGAACAGCGCTTTGGCGTGCGCCACAAAGAACGCATCAAGCAGATGCGCACGGAAGTGGATGTGCTCACCATGTCGGCGACGCCGATTCCGCGCACGCTGCATATGTCGCTGGTGGGGCTGCGCGACATGAGTGTGATCGAAACGCCGCCCAAGGATCGCATGGCAATTCAAACGGTGGTCGCGAACTGGGACGAAAAGCTCATCCAGTCGGCGATTGAACAGGAACTCGACCGCGGCGGCCAGGTTTATTTTGTGCACAACCGCATCGAGACGATCTGGGAGATCGCGGCCAAGATTCAAGCAATGGCTCCGAATGCCCGCATCTCCGTCGGCCACGGGCAAATGGGCGAAGGCGAGCTCGAAAAAGTGATGCTGAAATTCATGCATCACGAAGCCGACATCCTGGTCTCGACCACGATCATCGAGAACGGCCTCGACATCCCGCTCTGCAACACGATCGTCATCAATCGGGCCGACCGGCTGGGCTTATCTGAGCTTTATCAGCTTCGCGGACGGGTTGGCCGCTCGAACCGGCGCGCTTACGCATACCTGCTTCTGCCCGCCGAAATCGAGTTGACGCCCGTCGCCCGCCGGCGTCTTGCCGCTTTGAAAGAGTTTTCGGACCTCGGCGCCGGCTTCAAAATCGCCGCGCTTGATCTCGAACTGCGGGGCGCGGGAAACCTTCTCGGCGGCGAGCAGAGCGGCCACATCGAAGCGGTGGGATTCGAACTTTATACCCAGATGCTGGAGCGCGCCGTGCGTGAGATGAAAGGCGAGGCGGGCGTTGAAGTCACGGAAATCCAGCTCAATCTTGGACTGAACATTCGCATTCCGTCCGACTATATAAAGGAAGAGAACCAGCGGTTGCGGATGTACAAGCGCGTCGCCGGAGTCGAGACCGAGTCGCAGCTGCACGACGTGCGCTCAGAGCTGATCGATCGCTACGGCGAGACGCCCAGCGCTGTCCGCAACCTGCTGGAGTACGCCGCGCTTAAGTTGCAGGCGATGCGGGTCGGCGCCAACGCCATTGAACGCAAGCGCGAGTTCGTGAGTATAAAGTTCAGCCAGACCGCCGCCATTGATGCGGAGAAGCTGGCGCGCTTTGTGGCGTCGCAGCGCGGCACGCAATTTACTCCTGACGGGACGCTGAAGCTCTCGATAAAGATCGACAGCGCCGGAGGAATCCTGCAAACGCTGCGCGATCTGCTGGAAGAACTGGAAGCGCGCGAAGAAGCGGTGGGCCAGGTATAAAGGCAAGCGGTTACAATGATTCCGCAATGAAGCCGACGCACGAACGCCGAACGAATAGCGACCGCCGCAAGATCCGGACCGTCCGCAAAGCGATTTTTCCCGCCGCCGGATTGGGCACGCGCTTTCTCCCCGCCACCAAAGCTCAGCCGAAAGAGATGCTGCCGCTGGTCGATAAGCCCATCATTCAGTATGGCGTGGAAGAGGCAATGGCGGCCGGATGCGACCAGATCATCATCATCACCGGACGCGGCAAGAGCGCGATCGAAGATCATTTCGACGTCAGCTACGAGCTGGAAAAAATGCTCGAGGACAAAGGCAAGCACGACCTGCTCAAGATCGTGCGCCAGATTTCGGACATGATCCACGTAGCCTACGTGCGTCAGAAAGAAGCTCTGGGCCTCGGACATGCGGTGCTCACCGCTCGCGAATTGATCGGTGACGAACCCTTTGCCACTCTGCTTGCCGATGACGTCATCGACGCAAAAGTGCCGGTGCTCAAGCAGTTGATGAACGTTTTCGACGAGAAGCATTGTTCGGTGATTGCAACGCAGGTCGTCGACGGGCCGGCGATTTCTTCTTACGGCGTGCTGAAGGCGAAAGAAGTCGCGGGCTCCGGTGGCAAACTCTACGAAGTTCTCGACTTGGTGGAGAAGCCGAAGCCCGCGGATGCGCCTTCGAATCTGGCCGTGATCGGACGCTACATTCTGACGCCCGCGGTCTTCGAGACGCTCTCCGACATCAAGCCGGGCGCGGGCGGCGAGTTGCAACTCACGGACGGGCTGCGCGGGCTGCTGCAGCGCGAGAAGCTGTATGCCTACGTCTACGAAGGCCGCCGCCACGATACGGGCGACAAACTCGGCTTCCTCAAAGCCACGGTGGAGTTTGCGCTGAAACGCGAAGATCTGGGCGGGGAGTTCCGGAAATATCTGAAAAAATTGAAGCTTTGAGCGAAACTTGCGGGCGCGCGTCTTTTCTTGCCGCTTCGCTCAATCTTGCATCGTCACTTTCATTTTCTTGGATTTCTCTTCTACGCCGCGCGCCAGCTTCTCTTTGTGCGTTGCCAGTTTCTTCGCGACGGACGCGTCGGCCACGCCAATAATCTGTGCCGCGAGGATCCCTGCATTCGTCGCGCCGGGCTTGCCGATAGCAACGGTCGCTACCGGAATGCCTGCCGGCATTTGCACGGTCGCCAGCAAGGAATCCAAGCCCTGCAAGGAAGTGGAAGGGATCGGAACGCCGATGACCGGCAAGGTTGTGTGCGCCGCGATTACACCCGCCAGGTGCGCCGCTCCGCCTGCGCCCGCGATGATCACGCGAATGCCGCGTCCAGCGGCGTTACGGGCATATTCTGCCGTGCGCTCGGGAGAGCGATGTGCTGAGGTCACATCGATCTCATACGCAATCCCGAATTCATCGAGAGCTTTCCCGGCTTCGCGCATGATCTCCAGGTCGGAGTCACTGCCCATCACGATCGAAACGAGTGGCTTGCTCATGATTGTTGGCGTCCATTCCTCATGAAGTGAAGGTTCTCAAAGCCGAGTGTCGTGTCTCGCAAGTTCGCGGCATAAATCCCAACTGCCAACCCAAAGGTGGCGAATTTACGGGACCGACGCTATTTCTTCTTCAGCGCCCGGGCCGCAATATCTTTGCGATAGTGCGCGCCGTCAAACCCGATCTTCGCGCACGCGTCATAGGCGCGCTGCAGGGCTGCTTGCAACCCCGCGGCCCGCGCCGTCACTCCGAGCACGCGTCCGCCGGAAGTATAGAAAGCCCCGTCGCGCTTCGAGGTGCCGGCATGGAAGACTTTTACGCCGTCCAACTTCGCCGCATCCTCGAGGCCGGTGATTTTCTTGCCCGCCTCGTAGCTTCCCGGATAACCGCCCGAAGCCATCACCACGCATACCGCCGCATCGTTCGACCACTTGAAATCGCCGTCGCTGGTGCGGCCATCGATGGACGCCTCGATCGCCTCAACCAAGTCGCTTTCGAGGCGCATCAAAATGGGCTGCGTCTCCGGATCGCCGAAGCGGCAGTTGAATTCGAGCACCATGGGGCCGCGCGCGGTCATCATCAGGCCGCAATAGAGAACGCCTTTATACTCCGCGCCTTCGGCCTTCATGCCGGCGACGACGGGCCGCACGATGTGGGCGAGCAGCCAGTCGCGCATCTGGTCATCCACGATGGTCGAGGTCGTGTAGGCGCCCATGCCACCGGTGTTGGGGCCGGTGTCACCGTCGCCCACGCGCTTGTGATCTTGCGCTGCGACCAGCGGCGCGACCCGTTCGCCGTCGCTTACGACCAGAAACGAGAGTTCGTCGCCTTCGAGAAACTCTTCCAGTACGACGCGCGACCCGGCCCCGCCTAGCATCTTGCCGCTGAGCATTTCATGGGCCACGGCCGAGGCCTCATCTTTGGTCTTGGCGATGACCACGCCCTTGCCCGCAGCCAGTCCGTCGGCCTTCACCACGATCGGAGTGTGGAAGTGTGGCAGCGCATCGCGCACCTGTTCCGAAGAATCGCAGATCGCGTAATGCGCCGTGGGAATGCGGTGGCGCTGCAGGAATTCCTTGGCAAAGCTCTTGCTGGTTTCAAGCTGTGCGGCGGCTCGGGTTGGGCCGAATGTGCGCCAGCCTCGTTGCGTGAATTCGTCCACCAGGCCCAGCATCAACGGCAATTCCGGCCCCACGATTGTGAGGTCGGGCTGGATCCGATTCGCGAGCACGACCATGGAGTCGAGGCTCTTTAAGTCCACCGCGACGCACTCCGCCTCGTCCGCGATACCGCCGTTGCCGGGCGCGCAGTAGATTTTCGCAACCCGCGGCGACTGCCGAAGCTTCCACACTAGGGCGTGCTCGCGTCCGCCGCTGCCGATGACGAGGATCTTCATAGTTGAGACATTCAAGAGTAGGGGCGGAAGATGATGATGTCAAACCGGCAGCCTCGAGCAGCAGGGTCAGGATGACAAATGCAAATTGGGGGCCGGAAAGGCAGCCCAGAAAAATTCGCCATTAACTGCGCTTAACGCTTCGCCGTATAATACGGTCCACGTGATCACAGTTTCCAAAGAGGACTACCTTAAAGCGATTCTCGGGGCCGAGAGCGAAGGGGAAGCCGTCATTTCGGCCACGCTGGCGCACTGGCTCAAGGTGTCTCCCCCGGCCGTAACGATGGCGGTGCGCCGGCTGAAAAAAGACGGCCTGGTGCGGGTGCATGCCGGCGGCCGCGTTCGCCTGACCGCTGCCGGACGAAAGATCGCCCGCAAGCTGACGGTTCGCCACCACCTGATCGAGCGCATGCTCGCCGAAATTTTCGGAATGGAATGGTACAAGGTGCACGACGAGGCGGAACGCTTGGAGCACGCGGTCTCGCCAGATTTCGAGGCCAGGCTGCTCGCCAAACTCGGGCGTGGAGTCGCGTGCCCGCACGGCAATCTGACCGAACTGGAGAGTCCCGCCAGCCGGCGCCGTCGCGGCCTGCTGCTGCTTGCGCAGGCTGAGCCAGGCGCGAACTTTCAGGTGAGCGGCATCTATGAACGCGATCGCAGCCTGCTTGAGTTTCTTGAACAGCGCGGTATTCGCCCCGGCGCCAAAGTTCATGTCGCGCATCGCAATTACGACCAGACGCTGACCCTGACCACCACGGCCGGCCGGGTTTCCCTAGGCGTGTCCGCCGCGGAAAAGGTTTGGGTCAAATCGGCGGATGGGAGGGGCGTGACCAAGGGCTGAAGGGCCTCCGTCGCTGCGCAGTCCCTGATTGCGAAGAACTCGCGGCGCTGCTAAAGCCGTCCCCGAATGCGAAGCCTGCGTTTTTTCCGCTGCTTGATAGCACAAAATTCATTAACCGTGGTTTATGTCCTGATGTATACTTGCGCTAATTTGCCAGTGGGCGACATTGCCCGTTCTCCCTTTCGCACTGCATCGATCGAATGAAAGAACCAAAGACAGCATCGGAGCCGCGAGGAGGAGCCGTACCCCGATCCGACCTCCTGAACGATCCGCGAACGTCTGACAGTGCCGTTATCATCACGCATGAGGACATCGATCGAGCGCACGACCGCGAACGGGTTTCGGAGGTGCGGGGGCGGCGCGGATTCCGGCCGCGGTTGCGCTTGTTCTGGTTGCTTATTGGCCCCGGCATCCTCGTGATGCTCGGGGAAAACGATGGTCCCAGCATGCTGTCCTATGCGGCGACCGGGGCGCGGTTCGGCATCGGTTTCTTCGTGCCCTTCATTGCGCTTACATTCGCCATGGCTTGCGTGGTGCAGGAAATGACCGTGCGCTTAGGCTCGGCCACTCATCGCGGACACGCTGAGTTGATCTTCGACCGCTTTGGTCCGTTTTGGGGTTGGTTCTCGATGATCGATCTCATGGTGGGCAACTTTCTGACGCTGGTCACAGAGTTTATCGCCATCCGCGCCGGGCTGGGATTCTTCGGAGTGCGTCCGGCGGTTGCGGTCTTTGCCGCACTGTTGGTCCTCTCCGTCGCGCTCATGACGCACAGGTACTGGACGTGGGAGCGGATCATTTTAGGCGCGGCCATGTTCAACCTGGTGTTTGTGCCAGTGGCGCTGCTGACGCATCCTCACTGGGGGAGCGTAGACCGCGCATTGGTGACTTGGAGACCACTGCCGGGCGGGCTTACGCAGGAGACGGTGCTGATCCTGCTGGCCAATATAGGCGCGACCGTCACGCCTTGGATGCTTTTTTTTCAGCAAAGCGCGATTGCCGATAAGGGTCTCACCACGCGCGACATCCGCTTCGGGCGCGTCGACACGGTGCTGGGAGCGGCTTTGGCGACAGTCGCCGCGCTGGCAACGATGCTGGCGACGGCTCCACTGTTCATGCACCACATGTCGGCAGCGAACTTCGAAGCCGCCGAATTCGCCCAGGCACTGCAGCCATTTGTTGGACACTGGGGAGCGGCGCTTTTCGCACTGGGCATTTTCGAAGCCGGGATGGTCGCGGCAATTACCATTTCGACTTCATCCGCGTATGCCTTTGGAGAAGTCGCCCGGCGGCCGCACAGTTTGAATCTTCCCTTCAAGCAGGGGAGGGCGTTCTATCTCGTTCTGCTGGTCGAGGCTACGGCCGCGGCGGGGCTGGTCTTGATCCCGGGAATTCCACTGGTGTACATCGTGCTGCTGGTGAACGTGATCGCCGTGCTGGCCATGCCTCCGGCGCTGCTTTTTCTGTACATGCTGGTGAACGATCGCGAAATCATGGGCAAGCTGGTCAGCCCGCTGTGGGCGAATGTGCTGGCGCTGGGGGTCGTGACCGTGCTGATCGGCGCCGGCCTGTTGTTTGGGATCAGTGTGATCGCGCCCAATGCGCTGGCGCTGGTTGGAGGCAAGTAGATGGAAGAACAATTTGATTCTGCGCCTGGCGCTGAAGTGAGCGCTGAAGTCAGCCGCGAAGAGTTCCGCTCGGTGATGACAGCGCTGGAGCCTGACCAGCTAATTTCCACCAAGGAGCACCATCATTGTCCGCGACGGCGGCTCACTCGGAAAGAGATGCTGCTTTTTTGGGCGCTCAGGATTTATCTGGTGTTCATGGTCGGCGTGGTGGTCTATCAGATTTGGACGGGCGTGCGGTAGGAGCCTGTGGTGAAAGTGGAACCACGCCCTTTGACGCCCATTCGCCAGATTTTGTCATCCCGAGCAAAGCGAGGGATCTGCAGTTTCGCCGCAAAATGCAGATCCCTCGCTTCGCTCGGGATGACAATTCATAAGAAGTTTCGTGTCAAGCCACACACGAGGCCTTCGAAACCAATTACACTATTGGTTCCGAGTCAGCATTGCGCCCCGGTCCTGCGCCGGAGCTTATGGAGGAAGGCCATCATGTCACTAAATAGTTTTGGCGCCCGCGCAACTTTCAAGGTCGGCAAGAAAGAATACGAGCTCTACCGGCTCGACGCTCTCGACAAGCAGGGCATCTCCACGCGGCACTTGCCGTTCTCGCTGCGTATTCTGCTGGAGAACCTGCTGCGCACCGAAGACGGGCGCAACGTGACGAAGCAAGAAATTCGCGCGCTCGCGGCTTGGAACAAGAAGTCGAAGCCGGAAAAAGAAATCGCTTTCACGCCCAGCCGCGTTCTGTTGCAGGATTTCACCGGCGTTCCTGCGGTGGTGGACCTTGCCGCCATGCGCGACGCCATGAAGCGCCTGGGCGGCGACGCCACGCTCATCAATCCGCTCCAGCCCGCCGAACTGGTGATTGACCACTCGGTGCAGGTCGATGAATTCGGGTCGCCCAAAGCGTTTGATGTGAACGCGCTGCTTGAATTCCAGCGCAACAAAGAACGCTACGCGTTTCTGCGCTGGGGACAGACCGGCTTCCGCAATCTCGCCATCGTGCCGCCGGACACCGGCATCGTCCACCAAGTCAACCTCGAGTACCTGGCGCGCGTGGTGTTTGTACACGAAGAAGGCGGAAAGCGCACCGCCTATCCCGACACACTGGTCGGCACCGACTCGCATACAACCATGGTCAACGGACTCGGCGTGCTGGGCTGGGGCGTGGGCGGTATCGAAGCCGAGGCCGCCATGCTTGGGCAACCCGTCTCCATGCTGATCCCGCTCGTGGTCGGCGTGAAGCTCACCGGACGACTGCGCGAAGGCGCCACGGCAACCGATCTGGTTCTTACCATCACCGAGATGCTGCGCAAGCACGGTGTGGTCGGAAAGTTCGTCGAGTACTTCGGCCCCGGCCTGCAAGACCTGCCACTCGCCGATCGCGCGACGATTGCGAACATGGCTCCGGAGTACGGCGCCACCTGCGGCATCTTCCCGATCGACAAAGAAAGCATTCGCTACCTGAAACTCACCGGCCGCAGTGAGGAGCAGATCGCGCTGGTCGAAGCCTACGCCCGCGAGCAGGGACTTTTTCACGATGCCAAAGCGCCCGAAGCCGAATACTCCGAATTGTTGAGCCTTGATCTTGCCACCGTCGAATCGAGTATCGCCGGGCCCAAGCGGCCGCAGGATCGAGTTGTGTTGTCGAAAGCAGGCGAATCGTTTGAGAAGGCGTTGCCGGGCTTGATCAAAGTTACGAAAGGCGAGGCGAAAACCCCGGCCAACGGGCACCTGCATCACGGCAGCGTCGTGATCGCGGCGATTACCAGTTGCACGAATACGTCGAACCCGTCCGTGATGCTGGCCGCCGGACTCCTGGCAAAGAAAGCCGTGGAGCGCGGTCTCGAAGTCCCTGCGACCGTCAAAACTTCGCTCGCTCCAGGATCGAAAGTCGTGCTCGACTATCTCGAAAAAGCCGGCCTGATGCCGTATCTGGAGAAGCTGAAGTTCCACATCGTCGGCTACGGCTGCACCACCTGCATCGGAAACTCCGGCCCGCTGCCGGTTGAAGTTTCAAAAGAAATCGACGAGAAGAATCTGGTCGTAGCCTCGGTGCTCTCCGGCAATCGCAACTTTGAAGGCCGCATCAATTCCGAAGTGCGCGCCAACTACCTGATGTCACCGCCGCTGGTGGTGGCGTTCGCACTAGCTGGCCGCATCGACGTTGATCTGCGCAAGGATCCCGTCGGAAAAGGCAAAGACGGCAAGCCGGTTTACCTCGCCGACATCTGGCCCTCGCAGTCGGAAGTCGAGCAATCGATGGCGAGCGCGATTACATCCGAGATGTTCCGCAAAAGCTACGCCGAGGTGTACTCGGGAGACGAGCGCTGGCGCGGTCTGCCGGTTCCGAAGGGCGAGACTTACGCGTGGGAAAAAGATTCCACCTACATTCGCCAGGCGCCCTACTTCGATGACATGGCGCTCAAACCGTCCGCCGTCGAGGACATCAGGGGAGCGCGCGTGCTGGCCGTGCTCGGCGATAGCGTCACCACGGACCACATCTCGCCCGCGGGGTCCATCAAAAAAGACGGACCCGCCGGCAAGTACCTGATTGCTCACGGCGTGCAGCCGGCGGATTTCAATTCTTACGGGTCGCGCCGCGGCAATCACGAAGTCATGGTTCGAGGCACGTTCGCCAACGTCCGCCTGCGCAACAAAATGGTGAATACGGAAGGTGGATTTGCCCGCCACCTGCCCGACGGCGCCGAAATGTCGATCTTCGACGCGTCCGAAAAGTACCATGCCGAAAAAGTGCCGCTCGTGATTCTCGCGGGCAAGGAATACGGTTCCGGATCTTCACGCGACTGGGCGGCTAAGGGACCGCGACTGCTCGGCGTTCGAGCGGTGATTGCGGAAAGCTACGAACGCATTCACCGCTCTAACCTCGTCGGCATGGGTATTCTGCCGCTGCAGTTTCTGCCGGGAGAAAACGCCGAGACGCTGAGGTTGACTGGCGAAGAGGTCTTCGAGATCGCGGGGATTCGCGATGCGGTCGAGAAATTTTCTTCCGGCCGCAAAATTACGGTGCGCGTGAAGGGTGGGAAGACGGCTGAATTTCAGGCCATCGTTCGCATCGACACTCCGCAGGAAGCTCTCTACTACGCCAACGGAGGCATACTCCATTACGTGCTGCGGCAACTGCTGGCGGGAAAAACGCAGCCGGAAGCGGTTACGGCGTAGCCGGCTGCGGCCGACATCCAGCCCCTGAAGGGGCGTTGATTTCGGAGAGCTAACGGCATCGCTGAAGCGATGCCCTGATACGAGACTGCGATGGCCTGATAATTCAGCAGGCTTTGTCGAGCTTCGCTCGGCTGGACAGCCGGGGCGGCTGTCTCTACGTATGACAGGTCGCTGCGTGCTAATCTCAAAGCCCGATGTCCGTCGCAGCCCAATACATTCCTGCCGCTTATAGCTTGACCGCGGTTGGGGTCTGGGGCGCCAGCGATTTTCTGGGCGGAGTGGGCGCGCGCCGCGTAAACGCATTTCTATTCACGGCCATCGTGCACATCAGCGGCTTGGTCGTGATTGTCGCTCTGGCGCTAATGGCGCACACTCCATTCCTACCCAACACTAGTGTAGTTTGGTCGCTGATTTCCGGGGCGGTCGGGGGCATAGCTCTAGCCTTGTTCTATCGTTCCCTGGCCAGCGGAAATATGGGATTGGTCGCACCCGTGGCCGCTGTTCTGGGCGCCGCGATTCCCAGCATCGTAACCGCATTCGCGGAAGGCTTTCCGGGCCGCCGGCACTTTCTCGGTTTCATTCTCGCCGGAATCGGAGTCTGGCTCATCTCGCGTACCGAAGGCGATGCTGGACGGCCTGCAGGCTTAGGCATGGCCGTGCTGGCTGGAATCGGCTTCGCTGGGTTTTACCTGTGCGTCCACCAGGCTGGCAATGCGTCTCCTTTATGGATCGCCGCCTGCTCGCGTTCCGGGGCCTTCTTGGTCACGGGCAGTATTGTGCTGTTCGGAAGGTACTTCCGCGCGGTGTCCACGCCGGTGCTGGCGATTGCCGTCGTTGCCGGAATCCTCGACATCACCGGCAGCACCGTCTTCATCCGCGCGGCTCAAATCGGACGTCTGGACGATGCGGTTGTGCTCAGTTCGCTCTATCCCGCCGTCACCGTTCTGCTGGCGCGTGTCTTTTTGCACGAGCACTTCAGCCGCGCCCGTACCATCGGCATGGTCGCCGCTCTTGTGGCCGTGCCGATGATTGCGGGGTGAAAGAAGTGGATAGTAGATAGTTGTTGGCCACCGCGTCTTGCTGACCACTATCCACTATCCACTATCCACTGCTACTCTGACGCCGTGCCTCTGCTCGAAGTCCGCAACCTGACCAAGATTTTCGATCTTGCCGAATCGCCGTTCGCCAGCCGCCGCGCCGGCGAAGTCCGCGCCGTGGATGATGTGTCCCTGGACATCCAGGAAGGCGAAACTCTTGGTTTGGTTGGCGAATCCGGCTCCGGCAAGAGCACGCTTGGACGGCTCATTCTCCGCCTCATCGAGCCGACTTCGGGCGCCATCGTTTTTGATGGCGTTGATCTGCTGCAAGCGAACGGCTCCGAAGTGCGCCGTCTTCGCCGCGACATGCAGATCATCTTCCAGGACCCGTTCGGTTCGCTCGACCCGCGCTACCGCGTGGAGGACGTGATCGCCGAGCCCCTTATTCTCCACCGAAAGATCATGCACGAAAGCCCCAGCCGGGATACCCGCCGCCAGCGCGTGCGGGAACTTTTGCGTGCTGTGGGCATGGATGAATCCGCCATGGCTCGTTATCCGCACGAGTTCTCCGGCGGACAGCGGCAGCGCATCGGCATTGCTCGCGCGCTTGCATTGCGTCCGAAGTTCATCGTCGCCGATGAACCGGTCTCCGCTCTGGACGTGAGTGTCGGCGCGCAGATTGTGAATCTTCTGCGGCAACTGCAGCGCGATTTCGGACTCACCTATCTGTTCATCTCGCACTCCATGCCGGTGGTGCGCTATCTCTCGACCCGCATCGCGGTGATGTATCGAGGGCAGATCGTCGAGATCGGAAGCACGGAGCAGATTACCGCCCAGCCGCAGCACGCTTACACGCGCAAACTGCTGGCGGCAACTCCGGAGATGGCGGCGTTGTAATATGCGTAGCTTCCTGTTGTCCTTCCGCCGGAGGGAAACTACAATCTTCTCCTGTTCGGGGAGAACGTATGGCGACCAATCCGTCTGTATCAACGCAGCCTCCGCAGGAACCAGCACCGCTGTCTGAAGGGCAGCGCCTTGCCTACACTTTTTTTGCGCCGAGCAAAGCCTTCACCGACTTGCGCAGGAACGCCAGTTGGTGGGCGCCATTCCTGATCATTGCTGTCGTTTCCCTGCTGTTTATTTATGTCGTCGATCAGAAGGTCGGCTTTCGCAAGGTAGTGGACAATCTGATCCAGTTGCAACCCAAGCAGGCCGATCGTATTGACCGCCTGCCGGCCGATCAGCGTGCCAAAGTCATGGCGCAGCAGGTGACGATTACCAAAATAATTTCCTACGCTGTTCCCGTTATTACTCTGGTCTTGTACGCAGTCTTCGCCGGTGTTCTGCTTGCGACCCTCAAGTTTGGTACGAGTGCCGATGTCAAATACAAGACTCTGTTTGCTGTGGTTGTCTATAGCAGACTGCCGGAGCTACTGGGGTTTCTGCTAGCAATACTGTCGCTTCTGGCGGGAGTCAGCGGCGACGGATTTAACATTCAGAACCCGGTGGCTGCCAATCCCGGATATTTCATCGGCCCGGACGGCTCGGCAGTGCTCCGCGCGTTGCTGACACCGTTGGATGTCTTCACTATCTGGACGTTGATCCTGACCGCCATCGGCATCACTTGCATCAGCAAGGTTAAGCTTGGCACCGCGTGCGCGGTGGTGTTCGGGTGGTTCGCCGTTGTGGTGTTGGTCAGGGTCGCCATTGCCGCAGCGACTTCCTGAGCCGTGACAAAAGTCATCGCCTGCGTTGTTGGCTGGCATTTAGCCTCAACAGTTCTTTGTCCGGAGGATTCATGCGCCGTTTTCTTTCCTTGTCCGTTCTATGTGTGGGGATCAGTGCGTCGCTGTTTGCCCAATCTGCAAACCCGGCTGCATCCTGCATTGAGTGCCACAGCAAGCAGACGCCGAACATCGTTTCTGATTGGAGGCTGAGCAAGCACAGCCAGATGGAGGTGACGTGCGTCGCCTGCCATGGCGATCAGCACCAGTCGGCGAGTGACGTAACAAAGGTGAAAATTCCCACGCCCGAAACCTGCGCCCAGTGCCACCAGACGCAGGTTGAGCAATACAAGCATGGCAAGCACTCGAAAGCGTGGGCGGCCATGCTCGCCATGCCGACTATTCACTGGCAACCGATGGCGATGATTGAGGGCCAGAAAGGTTGCGGCGGTTGCCACAAGATCGGCGAGAAACCGGTGGAGGAAATCGCCAAGCTGCGGCAGCACGGCAGCGAATTCGGCGTTGCCTCCTGCGACTCCTGCCACACGCGCCATACGTTCTCGGTTAAGGAGGCCAAGTCGCCGCAAGCCTGCGAGACCTGCCACATGGGATTCGACCATCCGCAGTGGGAAATGTATTCGTCGTCGAAGCACGGCGTGCGGACGGATTTGAAGCAGCGCGGAATTCTGCCCGCCGAAGCGGCCGCTCCGACCTGCCAGACTTGTCACATGCAGAATGGCGATCACGGCGTGCGCACGGCCTGGGGATTCCTTGCGGTTCGTCTGCCGCTGCCCGAAGACAAGCAGTGGGCCGCGGATCGCGCCACGGTCCTGCAAGCTCTCGGTGTGCTCGATCCTGACGGCAAGCCGACCGCGCTGGTGGCGACGGTGCAAGCCGCCGACCTCGCGCGCCTGACTCAGGAAGACTGGCAGGCCGAGCGCGACAAGATGCTGAAGACCTGCAACCAGTGCCACTCCGGCAACTTCGCCAGACAGCAACTGGAAGCGGGCGATGACATGATCAAGAACGCCGACCACCTGATGGCCGAAGCGATCAAGATCGTCGCTGATCTATATAAAGACGGCGTTCTAGCGCAGCCGAAGAACTATGCCTATCCCTTCCCGAACCTGCTGACGTTCCACGACGCGCCCACGGTGATCGAGCAGAAGCTCTTCGTGATGTACCTCGAGCACCGCATGCGCACGTTCCAGGGGACGTTCCACGGCAGTCCGGATTATGCGCTCTGGTACGGATGGAGCGAGATGCAGCGCGACTTGACGGAGATCAGGGAACTGGCCGAGCAGATGCGGCGGGAGAACAAGACCGGGCCGGCATTGAAACCAGCGGCGTTGAAATAAGAGCTTGTGTGGCGGCGGGGCTTCGCCCCGCCGGGGCGCAGAGCCCCGTCCCCACATGAGCACGACCATTTACAATTGCCGCGCACATGCACACCGCAGACGTCGTTCTCATCGGCGGAGGGATTGTCGGCTCCAGCATCGCCTACCACCTCGTCGCCGCCGGCTGCAGAAACGTTCTCGTACTTGAGCGCGAGACCACGCAGGGCAAGGGATCCACGGGCAAGAGCATGGGCGGCGTGCGCGCGCAGTTTTCGACACCGGTCAACATCCAGATGTCGCTTTACTCGATCCCGTTCTATGCGAGCTTCGAAGAGCGCCTCGGCTATCCGTGCGACTACCGCCCCCAGGGTTATCTTTTTTGCGCAACCAACGAAAAGCACATGGCCTACCTGCGCGCCAACTACGAAAAGCAGGTCGCCCTGGGACTGAAGAACGTGCGGCTGGTGGCGGGCGACGAGATTCGCGGCATGTTTCCTCTGCTGCGTGGCAACGACATTGTTGGCGGGAGTTTCTGCGCGACCGATGGATTTGTTGACCCGAACAGCGCGATGATCGGCTTCATGACGTGGGCTGCCGACCACGGCGCGACGCTGTGGAAGAACGCGGCCGTGACTGCGATTGCGCGACGCGGTGCGACCTTCGAGGTTACTACCACCCGCGAGTCAGTTTCCACGCCTGCGGTCGTGAATTGCGCGGGGGCCTGGGCAGCGGAGATCGCTCGGATGGCTGGGATCGGCTTGCCCGTCGAACCGCTGCGCCGGATGCTGGTTCCAACCGAACCTTTCGACCAATTTCCGCACACCGCGCCCATGATCGTCGACATGTCCACCGGCTTTCACTTCCGCCCGGAGAGCCGCGGATTCCTGCTGGCGTGGAACGACCCGGAAGAAACGCCCGGCTACAAAACCGATTTCGACGCGAGCTTCATCGAGAAGATCCTGACCCGCGCTGCGGATCGCGTGCCCGTCTTCGAAAATGTCGAGGTCAATCCGAAGCGAGCCTGGGCCGGGCTTTACGAAATGACGCCTGACCATCACCCGATTCTCGGTGAATCTCCGGAGGTCCCCGGTTTCTTCTTCGCCAACGGCTTCAGCGGCCATGGAGTGATGCACTCGCCCGCAACCGGGAAAATTCTGAGCGACCTGATATTGACCGGGAAGACCGATCTGATCGAAGCGTCGCTTCTGAACTTCTCGCGCTTCGCGGAGGGGCGGATGATTCACGAGACGGCGGTGCTGTAGTTTGGTTTTCTGAGGGTCACAGGGGAAGGCCGCGCAACGGTAGATTACGTGGTCCTCACGAAGTTCTATAATCATTGGGCTTAAGTCAAAATGCGAATCGTCAGACGCGAATCAAGAGTCAAATCAATAGCGCGAATCACGAGAGCAGCTAGAAAGAGGTAAGGCATGGCCCAGATGACGGCGATTCCGGTTGCAACCCACGGTTTTTTTCTGGACGGGAAATGGCTGGAAGAGGGAGACATCGTCGACGTTCGCGCGCCTTACGACGGCGCCCTCATCGCGCACGTCCACCAGGGACGCCGCGAACACGCGGAAGCCGCCATCGCCGCCGCTGTCAAAGCCTTCGGAACCACACGGCGCCTGCCCGCCTTCGAACGCCAACGAGTTCTGCGCCAGATCGCGATCGGCATTCACGATCGCAAAGAAGAATTTTCCCACACGATTGCGCTGGAAGCGGGCAAGCCCATCAAGAGCGCTCGCAGCGAAGTGGACCGCGCCGTATTTACATTCAACATCGCCGCGGAAGAAACCGTTCGCGGCTACGGCGAATATTTGCCGTTGGATTGGCAGCAGTCGACGGCCGGGCGCTGGGGCATCGTCAAACGTTTCCCCCTCGGCCCCGTCGCCGGAATCACGCCCTTCACTTTCCCCTTGAACCAGGTCGGGCACAAAGTCGCTCCCGCCATTGCCGCCGGCTGTTCCATGGTGCTCAAGCCCGCGCCCGAGACGCCGCTCACCGCGCTGCTGCTGGCTGAAGTGATCCAGCAAGCGGGATGGCCGGATGGCGGATTCAATGCGGTTTTGCTCTCCAACGAAGATTCCGGCCTGCTCGTCA
>Ga0316363_10000755_pt1 | contig 35866 bp, 28 predicted proteins | sample Sb_taG_3_FD_200459 | JGI IMG/M metagenome (GOLD analysis project Ga0316363, IMG submission 200459) | Peat soil microbial communities from Weissenstadt, Germany - Sb_50d_a_PC metaG (v2) (version 2) | ecosystem: Environmental > Terrestrial > Soil > Wetlands > Peat | place: Germany: Weissenstadt...
GGGATCAAACCGCTCTACTATGCATTGACATATGACTCGATTGTTTTCGCGTCAGAAATTAAGGCGCTTCTTGCTTCCGGGACTGTTTCTCGCCGCATCGCGCCGCACGGCGTCCGCGCTTTCCTCCAACTCGGACACATTCCGCCGCCCTGGACATCGCTGGACGGCGTCCAACCGCTTGAGCCGGGCCATCTGGCTGTCTGGCAAGATGGCAAATTCGAGAAGCGAAGCTATTGGGAGTTGAAGCCTCACGCAAACGGAACCGGCGCGAAAAACGTAGCGAATGAAGACGGTGCATTGCCGGAGCAACTGATCGAGGCAACTCGCCTACATTTGATTTCGGACGTGCCGGTCGCATTGTTTTTGAGCGGCGGTGTAGACTCGGCAGCACTGGGAGCGCTGGCACAACGAGCCGGAGCCGATAAGCTCACCGCGTTAACGATCGGGTTCGACGATCCCGCGCTCGACGAATCCGAGCCGAGCCGCCGCACCGCCGAGTTACTCGGCATTCCGCACCGCGTTCTGCGCCTCACGGCGCGCGAGACGCACGATTCGCTCGACCACGCTATCTGGGCGATGGATCAGCCGAGTGTGGACGGGCTGAACGCCTATTGGATTTGCCGCACTGCAGCTCGCGCTGGCTTCAAGGTCGCGCTGAGTGGGCAGGGAGGGGATGAATTATTTGGCGGATATGCATCGCTGCGTTGGTTCGAGCGCTTTACGCACGCAGCGGCCTGGTTGCGGCCTGTGCCTCGCGGCTTCGCCGCCGCCATGCTCGACCACGACGCCTTCCCGTTTCGCTGGCGGAAGCTCGCTTGTCTCGCGGGCGCCGACGATCCATTTGTTGCTGCTGAACTCGCGGTGAAAATTCATTTCCTGCAGCGCGACGTCCACGAGCTGCTTGATCCTGAACTCGCGGCGGCGGGCGAGGACGGCGAATTCCCGGAGCGCGGCGAAGAGGCGGGCGCGCATCTCCGCGAATGGGCCGGGCGCGCTAGCGGCGCGGATTTACTGGAAAAAGTCGCGTACCTCGATATTCACGCGCATCTCGAGCCGCGCCTCCTGCGAGACGCCGACGCGATGAGCATGGCCCATAGTCTCGAACTGCGACCTGTGTTTCTCGACCACAAGCTTGTCGAATTCGTTTTCGCCATGCCGGCCTCGTTGCGGATGCAGTATAAAAAACTGCTCCTCGAATCCATGCGCAGCGTGATGACAGACGACACTTACCGGGAAATCGCGGGGCGTCCGAAGCGCACGTTTTCGTTTCCATTCGCCGAATGGCTTGCAGGCGAATTGCGTCCGGAAGTTGAGGCGGCATTCAGCGATGATCGCGTTCGCTGTGCGGGCATTCTGAATCCTGCGGCGGTGCGAAGCGTATGGAAGCGATTCCTTGAGCATCCCGGACGGGTGGGATGGTCGCGCATATGGTCGCTTTTCGTTCTGCAGCGCTGGTGTGAGACGATGAAGGTCACACGCTGACATCTGATGGCTCGCTCGAAACCTATCCTCGCTGTCGTCTCTCCTTTCATCGATAAGCGTCATGGAACCGAGCGCCGCGTCGCCGAGTGGACTTCGCGTCTCACGCGCGATTACGACGTCCACGTCTATAGCCAGCGCGTCGAAGATCTCGACCTCGCCGGCCTGACCTGGCATCGCATCCCCAAGATTCCGGGGCCGCACCTAGTGAATTTCGTTTGGTGGCTATGGGCGAATCATGCCTGGCGATGGTGGGACCGGCGATTCCGCGGAATTTCGCAAGATCTCGTGTTTACCGCCGGGACGAATTGCCTTGATGCGGATGCGATCTCGATTCATATCGTGTTCGCGGAATTCGAACGCCAGGTGCGTCCAGAGTTGAGCTTCGGCCGGAATTCGATTGCATCGTGGCCGCGGCTGATTCATCGCCGGCTTTACTATCGCTTGGTGCAGGCGCTCGAGCGGCGGCTCTATGTGCAGCCACGCGCGCAGCTCATCCTGATCGCGAGCAAGACGCAGGAAGATCTCGATCGCTTCTATGGCAAACATGAGCCGTTGCCGGTGGTTTATATGGGCATCGACCACATCACGTTCAATGCGCAGATGCGCGAAGCGCGGCGCGGCGATGCGCGGCGCGAACTGGGCATCGCCGATGATCGTTTTGTTTTTCTGCTCGTAGGGAACGACTGGCGGAAGAAAGGGCTCTTCACGCTCCTCGATGCCATGCCGCACTTGGCTGATTTGCCGGCGATGCTGCTAGTCGCAGGAAGCGATGAAACTCATTCGTATCAGAAGCAGATACATGACGCGCATCTCGAAGATCGTGTGCGATTTCTCCCATCGCGCGGTGACGTGGGCTTTTATTACGCGGCCGCGGATGCGTACGTCGGCCCTTCGCTCGAAGATACGTTTGCGCAACCTCCGGCCGAGGCGATGGCTTGCGCTCTGCCCGTGATCACGACAGTGACGAACGGTACAGCTGAAATCATGACCAATGGCGTGGATGGAATTCTTCTAAGCGACCCTTCGGACGCGCGAGCGCTAGCTGCGGCGATGCGTTCGCTTTGCGTGGACCGCGAACTCAGTCGGCGGTTAGGGGAAAATGCAGCGCGGACCGCGCAGCAATATACCTGGGATCGCAACGGCGAGCAGTTCCGCGAGATTTTTGCGCGAATCCTGGGCCGCAAGGAGAAGTCCCATGCTGCGGCTATCCGTCAAGAATCGTGAGTCAGGCGTGACGGGACGGCGGGACCGAGCGATACCATTCCACGAATTTCTTGATGCCGTCTTCGAAAGTGGTCGCCGGAGAGTAGCCGAGCGCGGCCTTTGACTTCGTAAGATCAGCCCAGGTTAGAGGGACGTCGCCCGCTTGCATGGGCTGCGGCGAGCGGTTGGCCTTGCGGCCGATGACTTGCTCGATGGCGGCGATCATCTCGTTCAGCGTCACCGGATGCGAGTTGCCGAGATTGAAGATGTCGAAGCGCGCGCCATTAGCAATAGGTGGAGTGAACTCGAGCGCACCGAAAACTCCTGCGACCACATCGGTGACGTAAGTGTAGTCGCGGCCGGCCGAGCCGTCACCGTAAACAGGGACCGGCTTCCCGGCTTCGATCAGAGCCGTGAATTTGTGAATGGCGAGATCGGGGCGTTGGCGCGGACCGAAAACAGTGAAGAATCGCAGGCAGATCATCGACATGGGATAAAGATGTGCATAAGTGCAGCAGAGCATTTCTCCAGCGATTTTCGTGGCGGCATAAGGAGAGATGGGCTGGAGATTCATCTCGCCTTCGACAAACGGAGCTTTGCTGGCGGCGCCATAAACGGAGCTGGACGAGCCGAAAATGAAATTCTGCACGCGGAATTCGCGGCAAAGATCGAGAAGATTGAGAGTGCCGGAGACATTGACGCGTTCGTAGAGCTGCGGCTGTTCGATCGAGGGGCGCACGCCGGCGCGTGCGGCAAGGTGAATCACCGTATCCGGGCGGAACGCACGAAAGATTTCGCGAACGCGCGGGGCATGACAGATATCCGCTTCGAAGAACTCGAATCGGCCTACACGCCGCACATCTTCAAGATTGGCGCGCTTCCAGGCGGGGGAATAGAAAGGGTCGAGCGAATCGACAATGGTGAGCTTCGCGCCGCCGCGGACCAGCGCTTCGGCCACGTGCGAGCCGATGAATCCGGCGCCGCCTGTAAGCAAAATTTTTCGCGCCGCATCTACCAAGAATTCCTCTGCCATCGCGGTCCACAAATCAGACTATCAACAATCTTGGCGCGGGGAAAGATTCGCGAGGCGACGCTTGCTGTTTCACGCTACAGCCCGGCGTGGGAGAATGTGGCCCGGAAGGTGCGATGATTGTCGGACTTTTTCCGGATTTGCTTCCCGCGGGGGGAGTGCAGCTTGCCGGGCGGCATACCGCGGCGGTGTTGGCGCGCTGGGCTGCTGAGCGCGGCTCGGAAATACGAATTCTCAGCTTGAACGATCCGGAAGGGGAGCTTCAATTAAACGTGGCGGGAGTGCCGGTGCCATTTACCGGCTTTGGACGATCGAAGCGGCGATTCACATCGCGGGCTGTAGGGCTCGCTCGCGGAGCGAAGATTGTGTTGGCGGCGCATCCGCATTTGGCAGTGCCTGCGTCGGCGATGCGTGCGCGCTCGAACAAATTCTGCCTAGTGGTGCAGGCGCATGGAATCGAAGTTTGGAAGCCAATGAGCGGGCTGCGGCGGATTTGTTTGCGGCGCGCGGATGTTGTGACCGCGCCGAGCCGCGATACGGCGGCGAGGCTGCGCGATACGCAACGGGTGCCCAATGAAAAAATTCGCGTCGTACCCTGGGGGCTCGATCCTGCTTTCCTCGAGCTAGCAAACCGCGCTGCGGAATTCTCGCTGCCCAGGGGGGCTCCGAATTCGCGGTATGTGTTAGCTGTGGGCCGCTGGTCTTCGGCCGAGCGATACAAGGGCTTCGATACGTTGATTCGCGTTTTGCCGGGCCTCCTGCGTGACACGCCGGACCTACATCTCGTGCTCGTCGGAGATGGCGACGATCGGCCGAGCCTTGAGACGCTGGCGAAGGAGATGCGCGTCGAGCAGCGCGTGCACTTTCTTTCGGGCATTTCGCGTGAGCAGCTTGTTGCTTGTTACGCCGGCGCGGATGTATTCGCCCTGCCCAGCGGCGGAGAAGGATTCGGATTGGTTTTTCTGGAGGCGATGGCGTTAGGCAAAGCGGCAGTAGGTGGCAATCACGGCGGAATTCCCGATATCATCGAAGACGGGGTCACCGGCTTTCTCGTCACGCATGGCGATGAGGGCCAGCTTAGCGAGAAATTGAATTTGCTGCTGCGAGACCCGGCACTGCGCGACGAGATGGGGCGGCGCGGGCGAGCCAGAGTTACGCAGAAATTCGCGTTCGAGATTTTTGAGGCCGGACTCCGAGATATCCTGTCAAAATCCTGCCGCCAGTGAACGCGAAACGGCGGGAGCTATTCTCGATATTGCCCCTCCACGGAATGCAGTGAAGATTCTAAAGGTTTCACAGGCATATCATCCCTTCCTGGCAGCGGGCGGACCGCCGACAAAGATTCGCGCCATTGCGACGCGGCTTGCACAACACGGCCACCGAGTGACCGTGCTGACCGCAGACCTGGGTCTCCGGCGAAACGGTGATGGCCCTGCAGATCTCGAGCTGAATCGCTGGGGCTGGACGAGCGAGGAAGACGGCGTTGAAGCAATTTATCTGCAAACGCTGGCGCGATATCGGGCGCTCACGGTGAACCCGGGTGTGATAGGCTTCTGCAGAGAAGAACTTCGAGCCTTTGCCCTGGCCCACCTCTATGGCTTGTACGATCTCTTGGGACCGCGGGTTGCACGCTCCTGTTCGAGCAGAGGCACGCCTTATGTCGTTGAGCCGATGGGAATGTACCGGCCGATCGTGCGGAACTTGTTTCTGAAGAATTTGTACCACCGATTGCTCGGAGACCGATTGATGCGGGAGGCGCGATTCGTGATCGCGACTTCGGAGCAAGAGAGGCGGGAGCTTGCGGCGGACGGAATCGATGAAACTCGAATCGTAGTCCGCCGGAATGGGATTGAAGCGCCGGAGACAATGCCTGAGTTCCGTCGATTCCGCGAGCGATTCGGGATTCCGGTCGATGCGCGAATGATTCTGTTTCTCGGCCGCTTGGTGCCGAAAAAGAATCCGGACATCTTGATCTCGGCGTTTGCCCGCTGGCGCGCAAATGCCGGAACTGCAACGCGCGCAATTCTCGTGCTTGCGGGGCCACGCGAAGATGCGAACTATGCAAGGCAATTAGAGCAGCAGTCCACGGAACTACGGCTGGGAGATGACGTTCGATTCACCGGGCCGCTTTACGGCGAGGAAAAGTGGCGCGCCTATCGCGATGCGGATGTGTTCGTGCTGCCCTCGCAGAATGAAAATTTCGGCAATACAGCAGGCGAATCTGCGGCTTGCGGCACCCCAGTGATTGTTACGGATCAGTGCGGAATCGCTCCGTGGATTGACGGACGCGCAGGCGTGGTTGTGCCATGCGATGTTGACGCGATAGAGAATGCGTTGTCTTCGCTGCTCTCGAATCCGCGGCTGAGGGAACAATTTCAAGAAGGCTGCGCGAGAGTGACGCGAGAACTTTCGTGGGACGAGCCGGTCGCGCACTTAGAATCGCTCTATCGGCAATGTGTGGAGGAGACACCGGCACGATGACCGGCGGCAAAATCTTCGAAGGCACGTGGAAGGTTTTCAGCGTCCTGTTCGCAGCCTCCGTGGTGTTTTTCATCGTCGCGGCGTGCTGGGAATATTCAACCCGGCGGTATCTGCACGGATTCTCGGACGCGATCGTGCCGGCCACGGCCTCTCCGATTGAGAAGGCGGAAGCCATCCTGACTTGGATGGAGCACGGCCCCGCGCGCCGTGAAGCTCCGCAGCACGGCGACGACAATATCCGCGAACCCGAAGAATCGCTGAATTATGCGTCGCTCTTGCGCGTGTGCGGCTCAGCAACGAATGCATTTGTGAATCTCGCGAACGCCGGAGGTTTGCCGGCGCGGCGCCTGTTATTGATGGGCGACGAGAGATCGACGAATCACGTGGTCGCCGAAATTTGGACCGGAGATCGCTGGATCGTGGTGGACCCGTCGTTCCGTTTCATCCCGCGCGGCGCCGATGGCCAGCCTTTGACCCGCGAAGAATTGAGCGATCCGGAGGTGTTCGAACGGGTGGTCCAGAGCGTGCCGCATTACGATCCGCGATACAACTACGAGCATACCTCTCATCTGCGTCTCGCGCGCGTGCCCATCGTCGGTCCCATATTGCGGAGCGCGCTTGAGTCAATCGCTCCCCAGTGGAGCGACTCGATCTATATCACGCTACTGGCGGAACGCCGTTCATTTGCGGCAGTGATCATTTCGGGGCTTTTGTGTCTGTTCTTTTTAGTGGCGCGGATGATTCTTCGTCGAATCAGTGAATCGCGGCTGGGAATTCATCGGATCAGATTCCGGGAGCGACTATGGCGGGCATGTCGGACGTTTCTTCGCGAAGTGAATTGAACGATCGCGATTAGAGCTTGGCGGAATGAGTTCTTACATACTCGCGAGCGCAAGCTCCCAAGACCCGGTGCCGGATGAGTGCCGCACCAGAGCCAAAAAACACTGCCAACTGGCTCTTTTGATTTTCGCCCTCAACCTGATCTCCGCAATCTTATTCATTGCCTTTGTCAACCGTCCGGTCTACGACGATGAATATAACATCGTCGACGTCCATTCATATGCCACGAATGGAGCGACCTCGGCCGCCATCCGAGAGCAGAGGAACGCTCCCGGCCCGGCAAGCTACATTTGGATGGCTACGGCGGTGCGCGTTCTGCGCGGCGGCGAACTGCGTGATGCACGAATCGGAGCTGCTTTGAGTTGGGTGCTGCTGGCCGGCGGCACGCTCGCCTTCGTTCGCTACGGCGCTTATGCACAGGAATGGTGTGGAGCGATGCTGGTTCTTTGTGTATTTCCACATGCCGTGGAGGCGACCGCTACGGTCCTGACGGAAGGGCCGGCGCTGCTTTTTGCGATATTAGGGGCACTCGCCTGGATCGAATTTTCAGCGCGGGAAAAAACCACGGCCGGTAGCGTGGCGCTCGGAATCATCGGCGGCCTTTCGATGGGGATTGCGGTGACTTCGCGGCAATACTTTCTGGCGCTGCTGCCGGCGGCGGCATTTTTCGCGGTGTGGAACTTCCGGCTTGGCGATCATCGGCGAAGCTCGCTCTGGAAGACTTGCGCGGCACTTTCACTGGCCTTGGCCGCACTCCCAGTCATTGTGCTCGCGATGATATGGAAAGGCGCGACGAGCCCTTCAATGGCGGCGGGCGCGACGTATGCCAACTGGCAGATAAAGGCGGGCGCGAATTTCTTTCGCCCGGGCGCTGCGCTTCTTTATACCGCCGTTTATCTCTTGCCGTTGAGCTTTCCCGTGATGCTTCGCTTGAGACGGGCTTGGCATTGGCGCGCGACCCCGGTTGCGATTCTCGCGGGCCTGGGCGCCGCGCGATTTCATTCGCAACTATTGCAACCTGGCCCGCTACGATCTGGGCTTTACGGGATCGCACGCGGTCCCGTGGTCGTAGCTGTGTCGTTCGGAGTACTCGTCGCGATTGCGATGTTCAACACGTTCGCGCTCGCCCAAACGTTGTGGGAATCGAAGGTGGTGTCGCTTTCGCGGCCTGCGGTGACCTTCGCGCTGCTTGCGGTCGCCATCTTCATCGCCGAACAAGTTGGCGTCGGAGGAAACGCTCCGTTCTACGATCGCTACATGCTGCAAATTGCGCCGTTCCTCGGGATCATTTCGTTCGCGGCTGTTCAACGGCTCGGCTACGGACGCCTAGCCGTATTGGCCGGAATGTCGGTATTGAGCCACGCGATTCTCTGGCGCTATGCTTTTGGTCCTTGAATTTCGCGCTTGGTGGGCAACTTCGAGTGTTCGACGGGACGCATTGAGCTGATGTGCGGAATCTGCGGCATCATTGGATTTGAGAATCGGACCGAAGCTGAGCCGGCCGTGCGGCGGATGATGGCGAGGCTTGTCCATCGGGGGCCGGATGAAGAGGGAATGCTGGCCGCGCCCTGGGCCGTGCTCGGCATGCGGCGATTGAGCATTATTGATTTGCCAGGCGGCGGTCAGCCCGTTTGGAATGAGGACGGGACACACGCGGTCATATACAACGGCGAAATTTATAATTTCGGCGAGTTGCGAGCGGAGCTTGAGGCGCTCGGACACCGGTTTCGCACGCGATCGGATACGGAGGTAATCGTTCACGCATACGAGGCTTGGGGCGCGGATTGCGTGCAGCACTTGCGCGGAATGTTTTCGTTTGCTGTAGCGGAGATGCCCGGCGGCCGGGATGGCGCCGTGACGCGCGTTTTTCTGGCGCGCGATCGATTTGGAATCAAGCCGCTGTACTACGCATTTGCCGGCTCAAAGTTCGTATTCGCTTCCGAAGTGCGCGCGTTGCTCGCCTCGGAGCTCGTCCCGCGCGAGATTTCAGCGGGGGCCGTGGCGAGTTATGTTTTGTTCGGCTCGGTGGGCGAGCCAATGAGTTTGATCGATGGCGTGGCGTCTTTACCTCCGGCACATCGAATGACCGTGGATCCGGCTCGTCCGGCAGAAGCGAGTAGGCCTGAGGCGTATTGGGGAGCGGACTCGGTTCGCAGCGCCGTAAACCACGCAGGGGATGGTGAACGCGATCGGCCCGAAGCCAGCGTGCGCGCGCTGCTCGAAGATTCCGTGCGGAAGCATCTGATCGCGGATGTGCCGATCGGCGTTTTTTTGAGCAGCGGGATTGATTCGACAGCGTTAACCGCACTCGCGAGCCGCGATCGCGCAGGCTTGCACACGTTCACACTGATTTTTCCGGAGTTGGAATTCAGCGAGGCGGAGATTGCCCGGCGGACGGCGAGGCAATTCGGCACCGAGCACGCGGACATCGAGTTGAGCGGCGAGGAAATGCTGGCGCGCACGGATGAGGCGATCGCGGCATTCGATTCGCCCAGCATGGACGGGATCAACACCTACTTCGTTTCCTGGGCGGCGCGGCAGGCGGGATTGAAGGTGGCGCTTTCGGGCTTGGGCAGCGACGAAATCTTTGGCGGATACTCGACGTTCCGGACCGCTCCGCGACTGGCACGATTGGCGAAGATTGCGCTGGCGACACCGGCGAGATTACGTCAGGCGCTTGCACCGGCAATCGATTTTTTTGGCGGCCGAATCAGCCATGGCGACGCGGGGCGCAAGTTGTCGGCGGCCTGGGCTGAGCCTGATTCCTTGCCGGATACTTATTTCCTCGCGCGCGCGCTATTCGCGCCGGCTCAGGCTGCGGAATTGCTCGGCCGGCATTCAGATTCATGGAGCGGCGCCGCAGCGGGGCGCTGGCTCGAAGAGACCGTGCGGCAAGCTGGAACCTTGCAAGGCGCGGCGCGGATTTCGTGGCTCGAGCTGCGGACATACATGGCGAGCACGCTGCTGCGCGATACCGATGGAATGAGCATGCGCCATTCGCTCGAAGTGCGCGTGCCGTTTCTCGATCATCCGCTGGTGGAATGTGCGCTGGCCTCGGCAGAGACGAACGCGACTGACGGAGACGAGCGGCCGAAGGCTTTGCTTCTCGCGGCGCTGGGAGATTTGCTGCCCGCGGAAGTTGTCGAACAACGGAAACGTACGTTTACGCTGCCGTGGGAAGAATGGATGCGCGGAGCGCTGCGCGGGCGCGTGGGGAAGTCCTTTGCAGAGTGGTCGCCGCGGCTCGATGCGCATGTTCCCGGAGCAGCAGCGCGCGGAGTTTGGGATGCATTTCTTGTTGGGCGGACAAGCTGGTCGCGGCCCTGGGCGCTTTACGTGTTGAACGAATGGGTGAAGCAGAATCTCGAAAGCATCGGCGCACCGGCGCAGATTTCCAAAGCAACATCCGTAATCCCCGCAGTGACGTAACGGCCCGAACGTCTCTATAATCATTTCCGCACGAATCCGATGATCATTCTTGGGATCAACGCGTATCACGCAAATGCTTCGGCGGCGATTGTCGTCGATGGGCAGCTCATCGCCGCGGCGGAAGAGGAACGCTTCAATCGCGTGAAGTATGCGGCGGGATTGCCGGTGCAGGCGATTCGATATTGCCTCGTCGAGGCTGGAGCGACTCTGGCGCAAGTGGACCACATTGCGATTCCGCGGAATCCCTGGGCGCGGATGGGAACGAAGTTGCGCTACGCATTGCGCATGCCGCGATTTGCGATCGAGCGCGCGCGAGTGATGGCGCGATTTTCGGGAATCAAGGAAGAGCTCGCAACGGCGTTCGAGATGGATCCCGCGGCGATTCGCGGCGCATTTCATCGCATCGAGCATCACGTGGCGCATTTGGCCAGTGCGTATTTTGTTTCGCCATTCGATCGCGCCGCGGTCCTTTCGGTGGATGGGCTGGGCGATTTTGCCAGCGCGATGTGGGCGGATGGCGAGGGCGCGGCGCTTTCGCTCCACGGGGCGACTACGTTTCCTCATTCGCTGGGAATGTATTACACGGCGCTGACGCAGTATCTCGGTTTCTGGAAATTCGGCGATGAATACAAAGTGATGGGCCTGGCCGCGTATGGCACGCCGCAATTTCTCGATGCGTTTCGAACAATAGTGCGCGCCGATGCAGGCATGAAGCTCCGATTGAACCTCGATTATTTCACGCATCAGCGGCAGGGGCCGGAAATGACCTGGCGCGATGCGGGAACGACTCCAGTGCTCGGGCGACTATATTCGGAGCGGCTGGAGAAATTGCTAGGGCCGGCGCGGCGCGCGGATGAACCGCTCGGGCAGCGGCATCGCGATCTCGCAGCGAGCATGCAGGCGCGCCTGGAAGAAGTGTTGCTCGAGCACGTGGTGGAATTGGCCGCGCGGACGAAGCAAAAGGCGTTGTGCCTGGCCGGCGGCGTTGCGTTCAATTGCGTGGCGAATGGAAAAATGCTGGAGCGAACGCCGTTTGAGCGAATTTACGTGCAGCCGGCGGCAGGCGATGCTGGATTGTCGGTGGGCGCTGCGTTTGCTGTGGAGCACACAGTTCTCGGTCGGCCAAGGGCGTTTGTGATGGAGCACGCCGGCTGGGGGCCGGGATTTTCACAAACGCAGATCAAGCGTGCGATTGACGAGCGCGTTGCGGGGAACGATAGCGTTGAAATTCAGGAGCTGGATGAAGACGCTTTGGTGGACGCGGCGGCTCACGAATTGGCCGACGGGAAAATTCTGGGCTGGTTTCAGGGCCGCGCCGAATGGGGACCCCGGGCACTGGGCAATCGCAGCATTCTTGCCGATCCGCGGTGCGCTGAGATGAAAGACGTCTTGAATCAGCGGATCAAGCATCGCGAAATGTTTCGGCCCTTCGCGCCTTCAATTCTGGAAGAAGCCACCGGCGAATACTTCGAGCGCACACAACCCTCGCCGTTCATGACCTTTGCTTATAGTGTGCGCCCGGAAAAACGCGCCGCCATCCCAGCACCGACGCATGTGGATGGCACGGCGCGCCTCCAGACGGTCAGCCGCCGTACGAATCCTTTGTACTGGAAACTGATCCGCGCGTTCGGCGACCGCACGGGCGTGCCCGTCGTGGTGAACACCTCGTTCAACGACAACGAGCCAATCGTCTGCCGGCCCGAAGAGGCGCTCGATTGTTTCCTGCGCACGCGAATGGACGTCCTGGTCATGGGCAATTTCGTTCTGCGGAAATCCGCGGTGATGAACGCGGGTGATGCGCCCGTGCAAGCCCCCGCGCGCCGGCTGGCATGAGTTCTCGCGCTTTCGAAATGCAACCGCTGTCGCTCCAACTCGAAAATCAGCCGTGCACATTCTGATCCTCAACGAGTACTACCCGCCCGATACCTCCGCGACCGCGAAGATGGCGGCGTTGGTTGCCGAAGCCCTGGCGCAAAAGCACCGCGTCACAGTCGTTGCGGGCCGCCCGTCGTACGATCCCGACGAAACTTATCCATATGCCTTATTGCGCAGGGATGTACGGAATGGCGTGACGGTCGAGCGCGTCGGCTCCACGGCATTTCTCCGGCACAAGATGCGGCGGCGCGTATCGAATTACCTCACCTACCTCGCACTTGCCATGCCGCGAGCGTTGGCGATTCGAGCTGACCTAATTTTGGCGATGACGGATCCGCCGGTAGCTGGTATCGCCGGAGCTTTTGTGGCGTGGCTCAAGAGCCGGCCTTTCGTCTACAACATCCGCGACATGTATCCGGATATGGCGCTCGGCGGCGGGATCGTCGGCGATAGCGGCTGGGCGCGCCTATGGGAAAAAATGCACCGGCGCGCGCTGCGGCGAGCGGAGCGCGTAATCGTCCTCGGCGATGATATGCGCGAGCGCATCCTGCGCAAAGGCGTCGAACCCGATCGCGTGGTGGTCATTCGCGATGGAACAATGATTCCGGAAACTCTCGCGGAGCAGAGCCATCCGGCCGCTCAGGAAATTCGCAGCGGATATCCCTTTGTCGCGATTCACGCAGGCAATCTCGGCTTCTACGGAGCTTGGGACACGCTGCTACAAGCGGCGAAGCTGCTCGAACGCGAAAATATCGGGCTTGTCTTTGTCGGCGAAGGCGCCAATCGCGAGCGCCTGCAGCAAGCAGCACGAGGCTCCGCCAATGTTCGCTTCCTTCCATTCCGACCCGCAGAAGAAATTCCTCTGGTGATGGCGGCGGGAGATGTACATATCATTTCCGTTCGACGCGGTCTCGAAGGCGTCGTCGTTCCGAGCAAGCTATATTCAGTTCTCGCAGCAGGCCGGCCGGTGTTGGCCGTGGCTCCCGAAGAATCCGACGTCGTGCGCATCGTGCGCGAGGCGCGCTGCGGCTTGGCAGCCGATCCGGACGACCCGGCTGCGGCAGCAGCGGCGTTGCGGACGCTGCGCGACAATCCCCGCGAGTTAACCGATATGGGTCAGCGCGCCAGAGATGCTGCGAAGAAATATGTTAGAGTGAACGAGCTGAAACGATTCGTCGGGGTCATCGAAGAGGCGGCCAATCGTAGCATCCCGTAGTCTAACGAACGGAATTCAGCATCTTGGCGCGGAGTTAAATTGGCGTTATTCAGGCGCGCTTTCCGAATGCCTGGCGGCGCACAAACACTTGGGAAGCTCTGATGTACGGTGATCTGCTGGCGTTTTTCATCGCGCTTTTCGCCACCGCTGGACTGACCGTGCCCGTGCGCGGCCTTGCCTTGCGCACCGGCCTTGTGGACAAGCCCGGGCCGCGCAAAGTGCATCTGAAACCGATTCCCCTGCTTGGCGGGGTGGCCATTTACTTCGGCTTCGCGCTGGCGGTGCTGGTCACGTCGCACACGACGGCGCGCGAGCAAACCGTTAGCATTCTGGCGGGCGCGGCGCTTCTTGCGGTGATTGGCTTCCTCGACGACGGCGGCATGCTGCATCACCAAGTGAAATTGTTCGTGGGCATGCCGGCGGCAGCGCTTCTTCTGATCGCGTCAGGAATCCGCTCGCACATCATCTCCGCGTTCGTTCCGGGTGAGACGGGAATCATTCTCGACGCATGCCTGACGGTTCTGTGGGTTGTCGGAATCACCGCGGCATTCAGCATTTTCGATCACATGGACGGGCTCTGCGCCGGAATCGCCGCGATTGCCGCCTTGTTTTTTACTATCGCGGCAAATCAGGGCGGCCAGGTGATGGTGAGGACGCTCGGCGCAGCGGCGCTGGGCGCGGCGCTCGGATTTCTCGGCTGGAATTTCAAGCCCGCGAAGATTTTCATGGGCGACGGCGGCGCAATGTTCCTCGGCTTCCTTATGGCCACGCTGGGATTGAAGCTGCGCCCTGAAACGGGCGATTCGCAAGCCGGCTGGCTGATTCCTATTTTGATTCTGGGAGTGCCCATCTTCGATACGACGCTGGTATCCATCTCCCGCGCGCGCCGCGGATTGATTCCCTTCACCTCTCCCGGCAAAGATCACACCGCCCACCGGCTCTCAAATCTTGGTTTGGGACAAAGAGGCGCGGTGCTGGTTCTCTATGCGCTCGGAGGCTTCTTCGGCAGCATCGCAATCCTGATTCCGCTGCTATCGCCCGCCAAGGCCTTCGGACTCGCCGCCGTCGTCGGCCTCTGCGCGCTCGTGGCCATCTTTTTCCTCGAAAGCGCGCCGTACGAGCGGCAGCAAAAGTTTCAGAAACCTACAGCCATTCCCTAAATTCTACTCGGCGCGAATTCGTTTGTGGAATCCACCGCGTAGGATATACTTCCTTTCCCGACGCACGAGCCGCACGTCGATTTGTAAGTACGCAAGCGAGCGCACCTGCAAATCCCGAAGTCATCGTGAAATTTTTTGCTCGCAAGAGGGCATTTGCGGTCGCCTGACATGCAAAAATTCGAGAGCTAACACAAACGGTGAACTCGTTGTCAGGCCAGAACTCACACACCAAATCGCAGTCTCACGCCACATCCCAGAAATTGTTTGTAGCTGTCGTCGGAGGCTCTGCAGCGGGCTTTTTCACGGCTTCATTGCTCGCCCAGCGCGGCGTCCCGGTGCAAGTTTTCGAGAGAGCCGAGACGCTCGAGCCGATCTCGCGCACGCTCATCGTGACGCATAAGTTGCGCACTTTGCTCGGCCGCGCCGCCGCAGGCAGCGTGGTGAACGAAATCCGTCGCTTCGAGCTATTCACCGATGGCCGCGCCGCGAAAATTCAGCTCAATGAACCCGACCTGATCATCGAGCGCTCCACACTGATCCGCGGCCTCGCCGACGAGGCCCGGCGCGCCGGAGCCGAGATCACTCTAGGACGCCGCTTTCATGGCCTGCACAGCAATGGTGCAAGTCTGGTGCTGGATGTCGAGCGCAGTGCCGATGGCGCGCGCGAGGAAGTGCGCACGCAGACGGTCGTCGGCAGCGATGGCGCGGCAAGCCGCGTGGCGCAATCGGCCGGATGGCCGCGCCAGGAAACCGTGCCGCTCGTCCAGGCCATCGTCGAGCTGCCGAAAGACATGCCCGCCGAAACCGTGCGCGTCTGGTTCGTTCCCGACGACACTCCTTATTTCTATTGGCTGATTCCGGATTCCGCGAATCGCGGCGTGCTCGGATTGATCGGCGAATCGGGCCAGGAAACGCGCAAACATCTCGAGCGCTTTCTCGAGAAGCGCCATCTCGAACCCATCAGCTTTCAAGGCGCGCGCATCCCGGTTTACAACCGCTGGGTGCCAGTAAAGCGAAAAGTTGGCGCAGGTGATGTCTATCTAGTCGGCGATGCGGCGGCGCAGGTGAAGGTCACCACAGTCGGCGGAATTGTCACCGGATTCCGCGGCGCTCTCGGCGTTGCGGAATCAATCGTAAATCGCGGCGCGAGCCCCGAATTGCGGCGCCTGCGCCGCGAGCTGGACATGCACCTGCTCCTCCGCCGATCGCTTCATCATTTCCAGCAAAGCGACTATAGCCGCCTCGTCGATTTGCTCAACGATTCGGCGCGCCGCTCGCTCAGCGATTATTCGCGCGATGAAGCGCTAAAAGTAATCTGGCACATCTGCCTGAGCCAGCCCCGGCTGCTCCTCATGGGCCTGCGCGGATTATTGACGGGCGGGCGCATGTTCGCTCCGCCGCCGCGCACCTAGCTGCCTGCGACTTCCCTTTTCCTGCGAATCTTTCTCCACGTATAGTGTTGTGCGGTATGGCTTCTGAGGGCTACATTCTCGGGCTTTCCGCGCTGGCGCATGATCCGGCCGCAGCGTTACTCGATCCGAGCGGCAAGCTTGTCGCAATCGAAGAAGCCAAGCTGGCGCGCACGCGCGAAGCGACGGGGATTCCGCGCGAAGCCATCCGCTATTGCTTCGAGCGCGCCGGAATCACTTGGCGCGATGTTTCGAGCATCGCCGTAGCAAGCGAGCCGCGCAAAGCCTGGCGCCGTTCCACCGGCCTGCGCCTGCGGCAAGCTCCGCGCGCCCCGGTCGCCAGCGGCTATTACCTCAGCAAGTCGGTCGGCGAGCTAGGACGCGAACTAAATAATTTCCGCATCCTCGACGGAATGGCGGGCGATCCAGCGGGCCGCGTTATCGCCAACAGCCATCACGTTTGCCATGCCGCAAGCGCCTTCTTCGCCTCGCCTTTCGATCGCGCTCTCGTTCTCGTTATGGATGAACAGGGCGACGGCCGCTCGGCGCTCGCAGCAATCGGCGAAGGCACCAACCTCCGCGTCATAAATCAACTCTCGTTTCCTCATTCACTCGCCTGGGTCTATTCGCAGATCACCGAATTGCTGAGCTTCACTCCGCACAAGGACGAGCAGAAGATTCAATGGCTCAGCCTCTTCGGCGTGCCGGCCTACGAAGACATGTTTCTCGAAATGCTGCGCCGTGAATCCTCCCCGTGGCCAAATCTGAATCGGCGTTACTTCACGCGCGGATTTACAGGCCGTTTGGCGTTTTCAGATCTCTTTTACCATCAGCTCGGCATTTCGAAACCAGCAGAAAAGCTCACGAACGAGACGCTGCGCGCGAATCTCGCGGCAAGCATTCAGGCCGCGTGCGCCAAAGTCGCGATCGATCTTCTAGAATCACTTCGCAAGGAGGACGAGCTCGAGCACCTATGCCTCGCGGGCGGCCTGTTCCTGAATCCGCTTCTCGTTTCCGCAATCGAGCGCAGCACGAAGTTCAAAGATGTATTCGTGCAACCTGCCGCCGGAAATGAAGGCACCGCCCCGGGCGCGGCGTGGAACGAATGGCATGGGCGGTTAGGCCGAAAACGAGTCGCGCCGATGACTCACCTGTATTGGGGTCCGGCGTACTCAAATGATGACGTCAAGCAAGTGCTCGACAATTGCAAGGCCTCATACCGCTGGGCGAATTCCGACGCGGAGAAAATTCAAGCGGCGCTCCGGCTGCTGAGCGCGGGAAAAATCGTAGCGTGGTGCCAGGGCGCCGCGGAATTCGGCCCGCGCGCTCTAGGAAATCGCAGCCTGTTGGCGTCTCCCTGGGCGGCTTTCGTGAAAGAAAACCTGAACGACTACGTAAAGCACCGCGAATCATTCCGGCCTTTTGCGCTGGCCGTGCCGGCAGAAGACGCAGCGCGCTTCTTCGAATCTACTCGCGCAGCGCGATTTATGGCCTCCATGGGCGTCGTGAAACCGGAAGCGCGCGAATTACTTAAGGATTTTATTCTGCCGGGGAATTTGGTGCGCCTGCATGTAGTCGAACGCACCGCGAATCCGCTCTTCTGGCAATTGCTGAAGCAGTCGGCCGAGAATGCGCCAGCCCCGCTGCTGGTAAACACATCCTTCAATCTTTTCGGCGAGCCGCTCGTAATCACGCCGCGCGATGCCGTACGCAGCTACTTCTGCTCAGGCACCGATGCTCTAGTAATCGGCAATTTCATTCTCTCCAAGTCGTAACACCATCGCCCCGCTCTAGTGCAACGCGTATTTCTCAATCCACTTCAATTCTTCGCGCACCTTGATCTTCCCATGCCACGGATTTTTCTCCAGCGAATGTCCCTCCCCCGGAAAGATCAAAAGGGTAGTCGGAATTCCGCGCGTAAAAAGAGCACGTTCCAGCAAATATTGCTCCCCCACATAAACGCGCACATCGTCCTCGCCACCGACAACCAGCGTGGGCGTCGTCACCTTGTCGATCTGCCAAATGGCCGCTTCCGCCTCGTAATTCGCCTTCGCCTCCCATGGCTTTCCGCCCAAAAAATAAGCGTCGTCCATCGTCGTGTCGTCGTTCCCCCAGTTGATCACGTTCTCGACCGCGCCCGCGCCCGTAACCGCCGCCTTGAATCGCGTCGTCTGCGTGATGAGCCAATTCGTCATGTAACCGCCGTAACTGTAGCCGCCCACCGCCAGATGATTCGGATCGGCAATCCCTTCCTTCACCAGCGCGTCCACGCCTTCCAAAATATCTTTCCCCGGCCGCGATACGATGTGCGGAATAATTCCCAGCGCGAACGCGTCGCCGTATCCCACCGATCCTCGATAATTCGGCTCGAAAACCAGCCATCCGTTCGTCGCCGCCAATATTCCCCATTTATACCAATCCGCCTCGAAATAATTCGCGTCGGATTCCTCCGGGCCGCCGTGAATAAACGTGAATGTCGGAAGATTCTTCGCGTCCATTTTTCCCGGCGGGTACACGAGCATTCCTTCCACGGTCGTGCCGTCGTCCGCCGTCCAGCGATACGGCTTCCCCTGCGGCAAAGCGCGCTCGGCGAACAGCCGGTTAAAAGAAGTCAGAGGGCGCGCCTTGGCGATTTCCGCCGCGCTCTCTGCGAGGTAAACCTCGGAAGGCCGGTCCAGCGCGGAATAAACGAACGCGACGCGCGAAGTATGTGCCGCAGCCGAGAGTTTCTCGTACACGCCGGGCCATCCCGCACACTTCGAGAAATTCTGTCCGAGCGCAGGCTGCGTATACGCCTGCACCTCGGTACCAAGTTGCCCGGCCGCAAAAAGTTCCCCAGTAGATAAAACAGCGAAATCAAGAATGGCGCCGCTGAAGTCTGCGGCCCAGCGTGCGTGCGCACCCGGCGCGCCTTCCGCATGACCCGCGCTCGCCGCATCCGCATCCACCCAGTAAACCCTTTGCTGCGCATCCTCATAAGGGCCTTCCACCGAGCCGTACAGATACGAGAAGAATATGTGGCGGTTGTCCTTTGCCCAGTGAACATGCTCATAAACCGCCGCAGTGTGGCTCACCAGACGCGGAGTCGCAGCCCCGGTCGCCCCGAACTCAATCACATAAATCGCGTAAGGATCGAGCGACTCTTCGCGCTCTGATCGCGGCTCAGTGAAAAACGCGAGCCGCTCTCCGTTCGGAGAAATATCAAGTTGCGAGACGCGCTCGGAAACCGCCGCGATTTCATGCGTGGCCGGCGCGAGGTCACTCGCGGGCGCGCCTTTCGCCCGCGCAGACTCCACCGCCGCGACGTCCACGCGGAAAATCTCATCGCCGCGCTCCGATTCGCGGTACCGGATCACGTCTTTCCATTCCTTTTTGTGCGCCGCCTTCTCCTCCTTCGATCGCGGATGCTTCGTCGCGAAGAAGATCGATCGCGAATCCGCCGACCACGCGAACGCGTGCACGCTCTCGTCTCCCTCGCTGGCCGGAAATGCTTCGCCGCCGAAAGTCGAGATCACATAGAGGTGTTCCGGCGGCTCGGATTTCTCGGAACTCTCCGATTCGTCTTCCTCATCCCCATCGCCCTTCGATTTTTCTGCAGCCCGATCCGAGAAAAATGCGATCCAGCGGCTATCCGGCGACCATTGCGGTGAATGATCGTGGCCGGACTGTGTCAGCGGCGCGAGCGCGCCGTCGCCCGCGCCCGCGCGATAAAGCCAAAGATCGTCGCGATACCGGTTGGCCTCCCAATCGGTGCGCTCCGTGGCGATGGCCACAGCGCTGCCATCGGGTGAAACTCGCACCGTTGTGAAATCCACCGAATTGAAGAATTCATCCAGCGTGATAGGCGGCTTTTGCTGCGCCTCCGCGGGACGGCGCAGCGCGAAGCCGCATACCAACAGTGACCCTGCGATGGCGAGAACGAATGAAGGTCTGCGCATGGTTTCTCCTGAGGCGCGAGAAGATATACTCTGGGCGCGAATGAAGGTCAAGAAATCGAACGCAAATCTGACAGTTCTCACACGGAGCCGGTTTGACTGGCGTTCATAACTCGCAGCATCGCGGATCGCGCAAGCGCCGCTACTGGATTGCCGCCGTAGTCCTTCTAATCCTCGCGCTCGCGGGCGTCGTCGTGTTTCGCGGCATCGGGCGTTGGCTCGTGGTGCAGGACCCGCTCGAACATTCCGATGCGATCGTCGTACTCAGCGGCGGTATGCCTCACCGCGCGCTCGAAGCGGCGAGAATCTACCGCCAAGGCATGGCGCCGCAAGTTTGGATCACACGGCCGGCAAGTCCCAGCGAGTCGCTGGGCACGATGGGAATTTCGTTTGAAGGCGAGGAAAGCTACAGCCGCGCGATTCTGGTCCATGAAGGCGTGCCCGAAACTGCAATTCGCATCTTAACGCCGGTAATCGTCAATACCGCCGACGAGGAGCGAGCCACCATCGCCGAGATGCAAGCAACGCAAGCGAGCCGCATCATCATTGTCACTTCCCCGCCGCATATGCGCCGCGTCCGCACGCTCTGGCGAAAACTTGCGCCCGCGGGCCTAATCTTAATCGTTCGGCCGGCGACCGAAGACGGCTTCGATGCGGATCACTGGTGGAGAACGACGCAGGATTCACTGGCTGTCGTGCGAGAAACGCTGGGACTCCTGAATGCCTGGGCGGGACTTCCAGTCCAGCCCGCCTCTCACTGATCCTGGTAGACCGCGGGCCCGAAACGCCGGGCGCCCGCCCTAGCTCACTTTGGTCATCTGCTGGGCTTCAACGATCTTCCACCGATCCCATTCCGAGCGTCGCACCAAATCGCGCAGCCACAGATGCCACTCGATCCCGGTTTCATCGTCTTCGTTTCCATAGAAGGCCATGAATTGATGTCCGTTTGAATCATGACCGTTGCCGGAAGTCTTTTCGAAATCGCCGGCGGCTTCATCCGATGCGGATTCGTGGGACTTGTGAAAGGGCTCGAGGCGCGTCGGATCAAGCGGCACGGAAAGAAGAATTCTCTCCTCGGGGACGAGCGTGATCACATCATCTTCGTTCGTGCCGCGGCGATTTTGCAGAGCACATAGCTCGAGCTCGCCATCGCGCCAGCGCAACTCAATTGTCGGCACTCGGCCGGTTGCCGCGCTGGCTTTCGCTTCTTCTAGCGGCATCTCCCACAGCGTCACGAACTGCGCTTCGTTAGAAGTCTCAGGGAAAATATCGAAGCTGCGGGTCTGCCAGCTCGCGGATTTGCTCTGCGGCAGAAGTTCGGTCACCGTCAGAACACTATGGCTCCGCCACCGTTCAATCTTCACCGAGCCGAGAAAATTACCTTGTTCGCGGATGAAGGCGCGCTGTGCCGCGGTTGTTTCCAGCGTGCTCTGCCAGAAGCGATCGCTCAAGCGCAGCCCGAAAGTGTAAAACTGCTCGAGCGGCGAGGGCGCAGACTCATCCAACTTGCGGCGGAAATTCGGGTCAGCCACTTCTTCCAGGGAATGCAACCGATCGGTGAGGCGGCGGATGGACCAAGCCTGGTGCGCAAGAAGCCTCTGCCAGTGACGCGCCAGGATCACGAAAACGAAGCCAACAATTATGCAAACTCCCAGCGCGACCCACAAAATGTCCATGTTCCTGCCTTCCCTGGCCCCGGAGCTATCTCTCACAGGGAGTATGAGAGTTACCGGATTCTACCGCATGTCTGAGGCACGAGAATAGAGCATCAGGCATCCGCTGCCCACCACTGAAGTGCCAGAGATAGGTCAGATGGACTGTTGCTGGCTGAAGGGCACCTGACTCGCAGGCGGTTCGGGACGATTCTGCGATGCATCGTGATGCTTCCCGTGCCCGCATAATAGTGGAAGCTAAAGAATCATTTGATTGGTAGGAAGTCAGGGCGAGGAGAAGTGTGTGAGAAATGCTGTCGAGTAGCGACAGCTCGAGTTTGCTGGTTTTCTCCGTGGTCACTAAGAGACGGCCCGGATGGCAAGATTACGTACAACGGCTCGAAAGAAGCAGGTAGGTGTACAATTCCATTTATTTTGGATGGGAAAGCGGAAATCCTAGTTGAGACCGGATCGCCCCTTTCCTACACGTTGCCACCTAAAGATGCAAAGGGCGTTTTTCCGCTTGATTCAAAACATCATTTTTGTCATGCAGCGTACAACCGCGTGGCGTGGGCGTGAACCTCTCTTCTGCAAAGTCCGGACATGTTGAATCTGTGGGACTCCATTTGATCGAGACTGCCCCAAATCATCGTGAGGCGAACGCCGCCTGGCTGGCAATTCTTGTCCTCGGCGTCCTCTTCCGGATCGCTGTAGTCGCTCTTCCCGGCAATCAATCGCGTGCTCCATGGAGCGGCGGCGGCGGCGCGCCAACGTACGCCCTGCTTCCCCAAAATTTGCTTAGCGGCAAGGGCTTCACCTACGCGTCACAGCCGACCGCGCTTCGCGCTCCTGGATACCCTGTGGCTCTGGCCGGATTGATGTGGCTCGTCGGTAGTAAGTACGTCCTCGCGGTTCGCTGGATTCAGTTGTTTATGGGCCTGGGTACAGTTTATTTTTGTTCGCGGGCAAGCGTTAGCGTCTTCGGCGAAAAATTTGGTCGTGCGACTGTTGTCATAGGACTTTTTTTCCCTACGCTCATCTATGTCACCGGAGAGGTGCTGACGGAGTGCACCGGGCTCTCGATATGGGCAGGTGGTTGCTTATGTTTTATTTGTAAAGTACAGTGCCGAGAATCCGCTTCGGCCCCAATTCGATCAAGTAGAGCGCTTATGAAGGTTCTTCATCCGTGAGCTCCGAAATGAACGAAACCACTACAGAAGAACGATTTTGCAACTGCGCCATTCAGATCATAGTCATACTGGCGTTGGCCTCCGCCGGCGTCACACTCTTTCGTGGACATTTGCGCGGTAATCGGCTCGTGACTTCGACGGGTAGGTTCGTTTACGTGCAGGAACGATCCCGAATTGGCATCCCAGTGACCTTTATGAATGACGGTCCAGGACCAGCGGTTATCAATTCCAGTAGTCTGACCCTTTACGACGATTGGAATACCTTCCAATTCGATCTTAAACTTGTTACTCCGCCCGCCGAAGACTGGAATGACGAGGGTGGAAAAATCAAGCCTCTCTTGCTGTCGAATCCTTGGGATTCACCAGTGACGATAAAGGCGGGCGATGCAGTCGAAGGCGTTTTCTGGTATTTGCCGAGACTTGCGGACTTTAAGCTTCGGGCAAATACTAACTATGGTGCCAATTTGTCTTTCTTCGGGACAGCCGCCGAAGCAGTCAAAACGGACTCTTCTGCCCCGACAACCGCATTGGAGTCGTGCTCGGCGATTGTCCTATTCCACATTTACGAACTCACCGCCGAAAACGCCGCACAAAATGAGGGCATAACAATTTCTGTACCCACTGGATGGCCGACGCGTCCGTAACCCCGATGTCGCCGCAGACCGCACCGCGAGAATCAGGAGTTGCCGGCAACGATCGCGACGTGATCGGAGATTCATGGAACAGCGGGAGTGAGAGAGAATTCACTCTTGGGAATAACGGTCATGTTGTTCCAATGGGAGTGCTCGACGTTAACCGAACGCGTAGTCTTCAAACGATTTCCAGCAAATTGACCGGACTTGGCTACCAAGCGAGGGAACGCCACCAATCCGAAGAATCCGCGATAGCGGATATCTGGGAGCACTCCGCTTTTCAACTTTTGCTTGCGCTTCGAACGAACTGATCGAACCATCGTTTTTGGGACGATTTCGACCCAAGTCAACACACCGATGCATTGCCGTCAATCCTCCCTAGTGATGAGCTGAATGAGGATGCCACAACTTGGCAGGATGCTGCGCGGACGAGCTGGCGACGCTGGTAATGATCTGAAATCCTGCTTCCCGAGTCCCTTCCCATCGGAATCATTCCGTCTGCACTGGGTCGATCCGGGTCAGGATGCCTTGTCTCTGCATTTCCGGCGTGTCATCCCCTCACATCTCTGCGAGCCGCCACTAGTGTTATTACAGGCGGCGAACACAGACTGCTTGTGGGCCAGCGCCGCCTGAGCACGGGAGAGTGAAAGAGCCAGGATATCGGAGAAGTTCTCCGTGCGTCATTAACGCGGTTACCGAAAATTGAAGCGCTACTTCAGATCAGCGATTATCTGACTGATCGGGGCTAGATCCTACTCTAAAGTTTGGAGAGCCGCCCGGCCGTTGACAATCGCCGTTTACTCATGACAAATCAGAGTGCCAAGGAGGCAGTATGAGACGCACTTTTGCGCTTGTAACTATGGCGTTTGTCGCAGAGCTCGGCGTCGGCCACTTCTCCCGGCGCGCTGATACACGCGCAGAGCTATATGTCGAGCGCGGGACGAACCTTATGACGTGCAAGATCGGCGCGAGCCCCGTGAGCCGAATGTCGTCGGGCACCACGAGGCCAGGGGCTCGGTATGCTCTGGGCGAATCCACTGCGCCAGGAGCGGGCACGACCATCGGGGCGGTGGGAGTCAGCTCCCATTTGATCGGAGACAGTCACACCGTGCCGGCAAACGTTCACTTCGGCGGTACCGCGCAATACGTCGATGTCACCGCCTACGGAGCTCGAGCCCTTTCGGGCGCGCCTCCCCAAACCACGGTAACGGTTCGTGGCGGCTCCACTGCGGCAGCGCTTGCCGCGACTGGCACTTTCCGGAACGGTGATGGCGTAGTGATCTACGGCGCCGGCGCAACAAACACGATGAGCACTCCGTCGGCTCCGACCGTCGTTGCATCGGCCGCCTCTTCTCTGATGTTTACCGGCAGGACCGTCACCGGAGCGAACGTCACCGGCGCGACGTCATACGACTATGTGATCGAAGCGCGGGACCAAAACGGCGGGATCACGGCGGCCTCGAGCGAGACATCGATCTCGAACGGGGTGGCAACCCTGGGAACGACGACCGGCGCGATCACTTCGTCCGCCCGCGCCGGCAACACCGTCACCGTCACCATGTCCGCTCCCTTCACGCCTGTAGTGGGGGCGATGGTCTACATCCTGAACGGCTCGGATCCGAGCTTCTCGGGCTACTACCAGATTGCCGGCTCGCCTGACAGCTCGCATTTTACCTATGTGCAGGGGACCAACAGCAACGGCGGCGCCGGGACTTCCTCGACGGGCGGATCCGCGGTGATGTACCTCTGCAATCACATCAGTTGGACGGCGGTGACTGGCGCCTGGCAATACTACATTTACGGGAGAACCTCGGGCAGCCTGGCTTATATCGGCGCTTCTCGACCGGGCGAGCTCTACTTCGACGATTACGGATCTGGCGCAACTTCGCACCTAACCAAGCCGTCCTACGTGACCTCTACGCCCCAGGTTGCGGCTACGAACGACTACCTCTCCACGACGATCGTTTCAGGAGCGGGCACGACCGCGGTGACGATCGCCAATCCCACGGTCAACACTGTGGCCGGATCTACGTTTCTATTCGACGATGCGCCGGGAATCCTGGCGACCGTGGCGGCCGCGCAAGCGGTGGGAGGGACGGTTCACTTTCCGAAGTTTGTAGGATCCTACGTCATCAACAGCTTTTTGAATCTAGGCCAAGGGATCTCGATCTCCCAGGACGCGGGAATCACGATTAACGAAACGGTGGAGATCGGGCAATCGACGACGTGGCGGGGCAGCCCCCCTAGTTCCATCGCGCCGCAGTTCGCCTACTCCGCCGGCTCGCAGATCAACGCGAACGCATACCCGTCAATCTTCGAAACCGACGCGAACTCGGTGCATTTTGAGCATCTGACTTTCGGCGTCCCCACTCAGGGCCTCGGGATGATGTTGGGCGGCGGCACGTTCAATGCGACGTTCGACTACGTGAATTTCATCGTCTCCTGCTGCAACGGCTTCGATTACACCGGCATGGGTTTCTACTCGATCGGGATCAACGAGGTCATTTTCCGGCACTCCGCCTTTACGCAAAGCCCGCCAGGGGGCGCCGGCAACACCAACACTCCGATCGCTTTTTTCAGAGATACAGGCTCGGGGGGAATCGGACACATTGAATTCAAGGACTGCACCGAGTCCGGGCGCGGGATTTCAGTAGACTCGGCCAGCGCCTCGGCGATCTACGTGACCAACATGTACGCTCAGGCTCTGCAATCTTCGATGTTCACCGTGTACCTGACAGCGTTCGGCAATCCTACGGTCCATTTCGATAACAACAACAGCGACACCAGCAATCAGCCGCTATTCGTTTTGTTCGGCGCGGGAGCCAATCTCATTTGGGAAGGCAACGGCGGTGCCCAGGCCGAAGCTGGCGGGTTCCCTGGCTCGATCAATGGGAAGGTGACGGTTGACATACGCGGAGGGCAAAACACCGGAATCAATGCCCGTGGGTTCTCTCATGTCAACTACAACGCGATGCGAATTCCGTTTTGGGATCCGTCTCAGGCGGGCCAGGCGCTTACTCAATCCGAGATCCGGGTTGACAGCGCCATGCACTTCCCGTCGCAGTATACGGCCTATTGGGATTTGCAGCCCCCATCCAATATCGCCGCGGCGCCGGTCGCGGGCGGAACTACTCCCGACGGAACCTATTGGCTGACAGTCACGGCCACCGGATACGATGGCGGAGAGACGGTGCCCGGCACGGCAGCGTCCTGCACTACCAGTTCCGGGACCGGAAATTCAACGTGCGTGGTGACGTGGAACGCGCTCGAGGGCGCCGCAGCGTACACGGTCTATGCTGGATCAACCGCCGGCGGCGCCGGGCACACCAACGCTCAGGGATGCCTGCAGATTGCGGCACTGATTTGCACGATCGCCCACGTAAATCTTTCGGGCGGGCAATCTTCTCCGTCGGTGTCCGGGACCGGGCTCACCACGATTATGAGCGGCCGGGTAATCACGCCAATTTTCCAGTGCAACGCTTTTGTGACCGTGGCGTCCCTGCCGGCTGCATCGGCGAGCAAGGGTCTTTGGACTTGTGTGGGCGACTCGACGGCGATCGTCACAGAAGGACAACCCGCGGTCGGCGGAAGCACTCACGTAGCGGCTGTATTCAGCGACGGCACTCAATGGAAGGCTTTCTAGGAGGCTTACGGGAAAAAAGATCCTGCCTCCGCTCGGCCTGCCGCTGCTATTCCCACGAGCCACTCGAGCGCGAGAGCGTGTGTTGACGACGCCGGATTGCGTTCTCAGTGCCACGTTCACGTCCCGCCGGGCTCGGCGGCTAGCCAGGGTCTATCTCATGTGGCGTGCTTCCAACCGTGGACCTCGTGATGACAGCCGGCGCACAGGGTGATGAGATTCAATTCGGCATCGTCACCAAGCTGGCTCCTCGAGCGGATGTGGTGCACTTGAAGTTCTGTAAGACTGCCGCAGTTCTGGCACCGCCACCCATCCCGCTCAAGCACTTGCCGCCACAGTCTCCGATAGCAAGCTGGGCTGAGCTTGAGTCTCGGCCTCTTGAGACGCGGTCGTTTCATGAGGCAGCTCGCAGCTGCTCGAGGAATTCCACTTTCTGAGCACGCGGAAGAAACTCGATGAGCCGGTTGAGCGAGAAGAGCAGGGCCCTGGGATTATTATTCTCGAGGTTTGCGCCCGCCAAGAAGTCCGCGCAGATCATCTCCAGACAATAGCCGCGCGATTTGTCCGTCCCGAGCATCAGCGCGGCAGTCTCGAGTGCCTGCTCGATCACCGCCAACTGGCTCTTGTACACCTTGAAGTAGAGAATCTCCCACGGCTCCGTCTCTTTGCCCGTGAGGTGCTTTTCGACCGCGTGCTTGAACTCTTCTTTGGGCAACTGCTGCGCCCTGTGCAACCAGGTTGCACAATCGAAGTCCTGTCCATCCCGCCGCGCCACCTTCACCAATTCCGTCGCCTTCGACCAGCCCACTTGTTTCAGGTCTGGTTTCGGGATCCGCGGCAGGTGTTCGTGAATCGCCATCAGGTAATAGCCTTTCCGCCGGGATTCCGGAAAGCGCTTTTCGAGGAATTCGTCGAAGGATTTGAGATTGTCGAGCCGCCAGTACTGCCCGGATCGAACTTCGCACAGATAGCGGCCGAGTTCCACAAACCGCGTATCGCGCTCCCGATCAATGGCCCTCTCCCAGCCCAAGATTTCATCGATCTTGGCCAGTACAAACAGAGCCCTGCGGCGGTTGAGCTTCGGCGCCACGAGCGGTCTCCCGTTAGTCGTCAAGGTCGTTAAGCCAATCAAGGTCGCTGGCTCCTGGCCGGCGGATCAGATTCGCGTCAATCAAAGACTGGTTGTTCAGACACAGCCCCAGATGGGGACAGCTCACGCAGCCGTTTTGCGGGAACCGGATGCCGCTGTGGGAAACGAATTGGCCGGCTTCGATTTGAGCAACTGTGGCTTCAACGAGCCGGCCGTATTCTCGTCGTTGCTCTTCGGAAATCATGGCCCGGAGGTATTGAATCTCCGGCTGGTTCTTGCGCACGAACACGACCACTGCGACCTCAGGAATTCCGCTAATCCAGGAGTAGCAAGTGAGCTGAGGATCGAGCGCGAGCAGTCCCTCGGGCTCTTCGGGATAACGACTCGTAGTGGTCTTCCAATCGATGACGCACGGAGAGCCATCGAGTTCTCCGAGGGCGTCAATGTATGAAACGAATTCGTTCTCTCCGGGAAGCGATCGAAGCATCTTGACCTGCAGGTTCTGCTGTGGCCTGGGAATGTGAACCCGATCATCCTGAGCGAACTTCTGGAGCAGATGAACTCCCTGATGGACCAGGCGGTCCCAGGAATCCCCTTTCTTGTATTCAAAGGGAGCATCTCGATACGCACCCCATTCCTTGTAGAGCACGGCACTCGGATCCTCCCGGCAGAAGTAGGCACCGAGGGCCTTCTCAAACGAGCGGCCAAATACCATGGCGGCGCGCGTATCTTTTTCCTGCCATCCATCGAGATACCTGTAGCGATAGCTGCGCGGGCAGCGCAGGAACTGGCTAATCTGTGTGTGGCTGTAGATCATCGTCGTTCTCCTGCTCGCTGCCAGTTTCGAGAGTGGCAAGCTCCTCCCAGTCTCCGGCCGGTGCAAAGGCGTCGAAATTGAGGAAGGAGCGGCCGTTGCGCGTCGTGCGGGAGGTGCGGACGACGCCGGTGAGGCCCACAAGAGCCTTCTCATCCACCTCATCTCGAGCAAACAGGTCCAGGTCGTAGCCAAAATCCCGGAGGAACCAATTCAGTTTCCACAGGGCTTTTGGTGTGCCATAGAGACGCCCGGAGATGTTCTGACCGGACAATGGCTTCGGCTCAAGAACCGAAAGACGCAGCGCGAAGAAGGGCTTCTGGGAATGCCAGCGGTAGGATGCCTGATCGACGCGAGCGAGAAACAGTCCTTCGAGCAGGTCGTTCGCGCTCTGAGATTCCAAGTGCAAGCCCGGGAAATGGCGTCTCATTGCTGCACCTCCTTCGGTTGAGCATACGAGTTGAGTTTGCAGAGCAACCCAGCCCGGTCTTCATTCGCCGCTTTCGCAAGATGGGAGATGAAGGATTCGACCAGATCACGAGTGGCTTCCTTGAGGCTTTCGGTGCCGCAGAAGTCCGCGGCATAGGCCTTCACGAGCGCGGGATCGAGGTTGTGCTGGCGGATCAAAAGGCAGAGTTGATCCCGCAAACGAGGGTGATGACCATTGTTCGAAGAGTCGGCGGCGTGAAATCCAGTCGGCCGGTCAGGACGGAGAGACGAAGTCGGCGGGCCGGAAAGCGAGCCCAACTCCTCGACGGAACAGAGTCCGATTCCATATGCCTTGCGAAGAGCCCGATTGACCGCCCGCGTCTCAGCCACACGCATCTCCGCGCCGCGGACCAACGCGGAAACATTGCCGGGATCGGCGTCGCCATAACCGACGAAGCCTTTGGGGCCGGCCGCTGTATATGCAGTGGCCTTGAAGACCCAGCGGTTAGAATTGCTATCTGAAAGACGACGGTCAACCGAAGTTCTGATTCCGGTGCAGCGACGCCGTTGGGCGATGCGAAGAAGGCCCGCATGAGTCACGTACCATCGACCGTCGAGCAACTGGAGATCGCCAGCAGCGACGGAGAGCCGGAATTTCGCTGTGAGCTCCTTCAGGTGCTTGACCGCAGCTATTGGAAGAGTGCCCCAAAGAGACCGGGCCAACTTCAGGTTCGATCTGACGGGAATTGAATGCTTATAACCAGCGCGAATCATGTTTGTCCTCCATCGGTCTTCATTTCTTGCATTGCGCTTTGTCTCGCCGGAATGTAAATAGGTACCCTGGCATTAAACGCATCGAGACACTGTTACTTTATATAGATATTTTAGCTGTATACGGATATTCATGTCAAGGGAAAAACTACGGCATTCGGTGGGCATAGTTGATTGGAACGCGGTCGGGCGCCGAATTCGAGAGTTACGGGGATTCGATATGACCCAACAGGTCTTTGCTCATCGCATACAAGTTAGCCAGAATTATCTCTCCGCGATGGAGCACGGGAAGGTTGAGATCGGGGCAGAAATTCTATTGAGAATTAGCGTAGAGTCCGGGAAGTCGCTTGAATGGTTGCTCACAGGGAAAGGCTGACTTTCTCGGCGGTGCGCTTTGTAGGGCCACGGAGTGATCACGGAGCGACAACGCTCGAAGCCGGGGCCCAAGATCTCGCTTAAACATCGCGTCGTGAATGCGCGCGGGGCCCAGTCCTGCCATGGTGGGCGAAAATCCCGGCAGCAAAAGCAACAGAGAAGGAGACCGGTAAGAACAGCAACCCGATTAGTAATCTGCAGTGAATGGTAGCCTCGAGATCGAAGCTCCGCGTCGGCGAGGGTTCGAGAGTCATGAGAAGCGCAGGTGAGACAGCCAGACCACCGTAAAGCGCGTCGAGCGCTCGCCACCTCTATCGCGAAGATCAATCCAGAAATCAGTTCGGCCGTAACGATCCGAACACGGCTCGAATGATTCCGCGATCCCCAATGAATTATCCCAATTCGGCCGCGGTGCTGCCTCGCTCGAGCCGGAGATCGTTCTGGCCGCAGCCGCAGAGTCACAGTTGCTGCGTAAACGCCGCGGTTAGCCGCCAGCGGGGGTCGCATCCGTTCACCCCAGATAATATTAACGGCAACCTACCTGCGATAACTGTGCTGTAACCATCATCCCTCGCACGCTGCGTCCTATTGAAAAGACGGGAATGCGTGCTACAATGCGAATTGGATTTGGGTAAGCGACTGGGCAGGAATCTCGCCGGTCGTTAATTCTACTGAATGATATGGACGTCGGTGCGCAGTTTGCCGCCGGCGTCTTTTTTTTGGCGCCCCGGCAATCGAATCCTGCGGAACGACGGCAGCTCTTGGTTCGAGCGGCTGACGTGACCGCGACGCTGAGGCGACAAATGAAAACAGTGGGGGAAGCCACCCAGAAGCCAGAAGTTTCTGATTTGCCGGCCGAGCTGATCGACACGCTCGGTGAAGTTTTCGCGGACGGCTGCTTCATCGAGGCCGTTCACGACCCAACTGACCGGGACGCTCTGCAGCTCATGCTGTTTGATGGCGAGAGCGTCCAAATCGCATCGCGTGTCGAGCACGAAAGCGGCATCTATGTGGCGCGAGAGATCAATCCAGGCATAGTTCGCGAGCTGTGCCTGCCAGCGGAATTTCAAGCGAGTGAACCGGTGCCGCAGCTGCTAGCGGATGTAGCTGAACTCTTGCAACGATTTACCGGCCTACCGGATAAACCTGCGAGGCTACTGGCTCGATTCCCTCTCTCGAGCTGGGTAGTGGAGGCGCGCCGTATCGCGCCGTATTTCGTGATCGTGGGTCCGGACTGTCGCGAACTCTCTCAACTTCTCGCTCTTTTGCGGTGCCTCTGCCGGCACGCGTTGGTGTTGACCGAAGTCTCCGCGGGCGGTCTCTGTTCGCTGCCTACGGAGTTGGGCCTAACGCTGCTCATCGATCAACCAGAGCTCAGCGAGCCGGTTCAGCGGATCCTGAACGCATCGCAAAAGCGCGAACAGAAACTCCCGCGTCGCGGCGGATTGTGGCGCCCTTTCTGTTCGAGAGCTGTACATTGTGCCGGATATTTCCAACCGTGGGCGATCGGAGCGGTCAAAATTCCGGTGATTCCAATAGGTCGCACGCTGCCAGCCCTCGATGAACGAGAACTTGTGCGGATCGCCAACGAACTTCAGCCACGGCTCCTGTCGTATCGCTTTGCAACGTTTCTAAAAGTGCAGGAGTCGCGGTTTGACAACTCCATTCCTGATTTTGCGACGCGGGAGACGATCAACACTCTCGCGGCCTGCACACCCGAAAACACCGACCTGCAAGCCGAGATCGTCGACCTCGTCGCCGACCAAGCGGAGGAAGTTCGTCACGCACGCTGGACGGATCCGACGGTTATCCTAATTGAGTCTCTTCTATTGCACTGTCACCTCCCCGACGAATCGGGACCTTACATCGGGCAAGTTACCGACACGATGAAGACCCTTTTCTCCGCGCGGGGTGAAGAGAAGGACTTGAAGCCTAATCAGGTGGGAAGCTTAATTCGCCGCCTCGGTTTGGAAACCGAGCCCCGAGACAAGCAGGGCATCCAATTGCTGCTTACCGAGACTGCGCGGGAAAAGATCCATCAACTCGCCCGCAATTTCGCCGTGCCGTCGATAGAAAACCCAGTGACGGGATGTATACATTGCGCGGCACTTGGAAAGAACAAGGAATAGCTCTTCGCGAGGAGCGATGTCACGAGGTTAGGTTTCGTGGGGTTGAGGCAAATCGTGCAGGTAGTGTAGCTGATGTACCTAATGTAGGTAATTTTCGAAGGAACTCTGGCGAATCGCCGATCCCGAGGCGATTGCTGACTCTGGTGCGGATCTCGGCCGCGCCGTGAAGTAAGGACTGTCTCGGCAAGGAGGATAACGATGGCGAAAGTACCGTATTGGATGAACCGACGCGACCTCGTTCGGCAAATGCATCAGCTCGGAGTGCACACTGATGTGACGAGAGACGATCTAATCGATGTTACGACGCAACGTAGCATACGCATTGTCTGTATCGGCGGCGTTATGGAAACCAGTGTGTGTGATCTGGATCCTGGCGGCACCGGCTACATGCTCTCGCTCTCGCTGACTGTCCTGCGCGAACCGTTCGCGATCGCATCATTCGATCTCGCACTCCCGTGGATGAAAGGCCCCGTAATCTGGCTCTCGGACCCAGCCGAGGGCAACGGGCCTCACAACACGTACAAACTTCCTGGACGACATACACCCGAGTTTCCGAGAGACATCGTCATCAATCATCGCGCTGACGCGCAGCGGAATCTCCCGCGCGGAGCGTGCCTCGAAGGTTTGCTGCTCGGATACGGACTCGATTCGATTCCGGACTGTTTTCAACATGGCGGTGAGGTCGGAGGGATGCTCGGCGTCGTTGATCAGTTTGGCGTGGAGCACTCAGCGGAGATCAATTTCTGGGTTGATCGCAGCGCGAAACTGCATCCCAGGAAAAGAAGCGGGCCGCCGCGACCGTCCCTCTTTGAACGCCCCGTTCTTGCCGGCACGTGATGAGGGCCGGAAAGCAAGAGCCGGAGTGATACGCTTGAAGGCGCTGCTCGCGATGGAGCGAGTTTGGTGCGTTCTGAGAATCACCGCTACTGATTCTCGCAACAAAGATTTGCTTGGGCGTTCGTTGCAATTGGTTCAAAATGCTAGCGGTATCCTCAGTGAGTTGAGTCATTCCGACGTCGGAGGTTTGGATTGAAAATTTCGGTAGTCGGTTCAGGTTACGTGGGGCTTGTCACCGGCGGGTGCCTCGCAGAAATCGGCCACGAAGTAGTGTGCACGGATAGCGACCTCGCCAAGATTGAAATCCTCGAAGCCGGCCAACTGCCCATTTACGAGCCGGGCCTCGAAGGCGTCATCGCGCAGAATCGTCAGGCGAAAAGGCTGCGCTTCGAACGCGAGCCGGCCAATGCCGTCGCTGCCTCCGACGTGATTTTCATCTGCGTGGGAACTCCGCCGCTGCCGAATGGCGATGCCGATCTGAGCGCGATCGATAGCGTCGCGCGTTTGGTGGGCACCGAAGCCCGCGGCCCCAAGCTCGTGATCGAGAAAAGCACCGTCCCGGCGCAGACCGGCCAGCAACTCAAGCGTCAGCTCAGCATGTACGGACGCAACGGCACCGCGGAGTTTCGCGTCGCATCGAATCCCGAATTCCTCCGCGAAGGAACGGCGGTCGGCGATTTTCTGCATCCCGATCGCATCGTCGTTGGCGTCGAGGACGAGCTCACCGAAAAACAGATGCACGAAATTTACCGCCCGGTTCTCGAGCAGCGCTTCACTTGCCCCATCCATTCGCCGTCCTGCCCGAAAGTTGATCCTCCGGCCTGGATGGTCACCACGATTAACAGCGCCGAATTGATCAAGCACGCCTCGAATTCATTCCTCGCGCTGAAAATTTCCTACGCCAATATGCTCGCTGATCTCGCTGAAAAACTCGGCGCGGATATCGAAGAAGTCGTTCGCGCCGTGGGAAAAGACCCGCGCATCGGCGAAAGTTTCTTGCGCGCCGGAATCGGTTTCGGCGGATTCTGCCTGCCGAAAGATTTGCAGGCCTTTATGCGCCTCGCCCATCGCTGCGGCGTGGATTTCTCGCTGCTGAAAGAAGCCGAAAACATCAACAACCGCCGCATCGATCATCTGGTCGAAAAACTGCGGCGCGCGCTCTGGGTTCTCCGCGGCAAGCAAATTGGAGTTCTCGGCCTCGCCTTCAAGCCGAATACCGATGACATCCGCTTCTCACCGGCCGTCGCGTTAATCGAGCGATTGAAAGCAGAAGGCGCGCGAGTTCACGCCTACGATCCCGAAGCGATGGAAAAAACACGCGAGGCGCATCCCGATCTGCAAGTCGGCGCGTCGGCGTACGAAGTGGCTCATGGAGCCGACGCTGTAGTGATCGCTACCGAATGGAAGCAATTCCGCGAACTCGACTGGCAGCGAATGCGCGATTCGATGGCCCGCCCGCTAATCCTCGACGGCCGCAATCTGCTTTCACCCAACGAAATGAAAGCCCTGGGATTCGAATATCACTCCATGGGCCGCCCCGACGAAGAAGTCCGCACCATGGTCAACGGCACCGCGTAGCGATCTGCGAGATGGTTTGTCAGGGCACGGCTTCAGCCGTGCCGCAATCGCAGAAAAGCAAGACGGCTTTAGCCGCTGAGGTTTTGTTCTCCGCCTTCTCACACCTACGCGTTATTCACGCGAATCTGCGGGCACTTTTACTCATCCCTTCGCTGCCGTCTCCGCGATTTTCGTCTGAAAGTATTCCAGCGTCAGCCGCAATCCCTCTTCCAAATTCACTTTCGGCTCCCACTTCAAAATGCGGCGCGCTTTGGTGATGTCCGGGCAGCGCTGCTTGGGATCATCCTGCGGCAGCGGCTTGTAAATGATTTCGGATTTCGTTCCCGTCAGCCGCCGGATGCGCTCGGCGAATTCCTTGATGGTGATCTCCTGCGGATTGCCGATGTTCGTCGGCTCGTGTTCATTTGATTCCAGCAGCCGCAGAATCCCTTCGACCAAATCGGAAACGTAGCAAAAGCTGCGCGTCTGGCTGCCGTCGCCGTAAACGGTGATCGGCTGGCCGGTCAGCGCCTGATACAAAAAATTCGGCAGCGCTCGGCCATCATTCAATCTCATACGCGGGCCATAGGTATTGAAGATGCGCACGATGTGCGTATCCTCGCCGTGAAAGCGGTGATAGGCCATCGTCATGGCCTCGGCAAATCGCTTGGCCTCGTCATAAACTCCGCG
>Ga0316363_10000758_pt1 | contig 35693 bp, 36 predicted proteins | sample Sb_taG_3_FD_200459 | JGI IMG/M metagenome (GOLD analysis project Ga0316363, IMG submission 200459) | Peat soil microbial communities from Weissenstadt, Germany - Sb_50d_a_PC metaG (v2) (version 2) | ecosystem: Environmental > Terrestrial > Soil > Wetlands > Peat | place: Germany: Weissenstadt...
CATTCCTCCGCCGCCAAGCTTTTCAACGACGCGGTAGTGCGAGATGGTCTGGCCGATCACTGTTCGCGAATCTTACGTGATTGAAAAGGGCGAGTCAATGAATGCAGAGGGTGGGGGGCGTGGTACAGTTTGAAGCGGCTTTGAAAGGGCACGGCTTCACCGTTGCGGGATTCGGTGCCTGGAATACAGGCGTCTGCTAGGATGCAGGGCAATGCCTGAATTGGAACAATCTAGGACGAATCCGCCCACTCCGCTTCTTGACTCGGGAGTACTTCCACCTCGTGTCGTCCGGAAAAAGAAGATGTCGACAATCATGGCGATCCTCGTCCTAATTGCGGGAATTGCTCTGCTCTTACCAGTTATTGCTTTTGTCGACAAGAGCAGGAATCCGAAAGTCGGATGTGTTCTGCTGATTTCCGCGCTTGCTTTGACAGTCCCAATCCACGAACTTGGATATCTGATCGCGGGCTGGATGGCGGGATTTCGATTTAGCGTTATTCACATCGGCCCATTTTCTTTGACCTTGGAACATGGAAGGTTCAAGGCACGGATGACACGGGAAATGATTGCCGACGGTGCTGTGGGCATGCATATAAAGTCTGTCCGACGGCTGCATCGCCGATTGCTGATCGGACTTGCTGGCGGATCTGCGGCAAATTTACTTTCGATACCGGCCGCATTTCTTCTCGTCGGCAATGTTCTTTCCGATCTTGGAGAAACTAGACAGGGGACACTCGCAGCCCAGTTTGTCGTTTTCTCTGTCTTGAGTATCATCGTGAACCTCTGGCCGACGCGGGCTGTCATGCTATCGGATGGCGCACGGATCGAGATGTTGCTTTGCTCGCGCGATCGCAGCCGGCGTTGGATGAGCGTTCTTGCGCTCGTGAATCTTTATAACAATGGAATACGCGGCAAGGACTGGAAGCCCACGTGGCTGCGATCCGCAACTTGTGTGAACGATAATTCGCTGGATGCATTTTTCGGATATTGGTTGGCGTATGCCTCGGCCAATGACAGAAGAGACGTGGTAGTTGCCGGACAGTATCTGGAAAAATGTTTGGAACTGTCTTATATGCTTCCACTTTCAATGCGGGACATGGTTGCGCAGGAGGCTGCGTTTTTTGCCGCATGGTTTCGAGATGATGCATCCCTTGCTTATCGGTGGTTAACTCAATTGCACAAACCTAGAGTGATGCCGCGGTCGGCGCAACTGAGGCTAGATGTCGCGTTGGCTTGCGCTCGTCGGGACTACGACGCAGCAGAACGTTCTTGGCAGGAAGGTTTTAGGCTTATCGAAAGCTCGACGTCAGGACGCTCTCGCGAGTGGATGAAAGAGGCTTCGCTTGAGTGGCGACAACAAATCTTGGAGCGGAGAGTTCAGGACATCACCGTTTCGAGCAACGCCGACGAGTGTCATTCTATTTGAGGACTTCTGCAGCCAGCACATTGCCGAGCTTGCTCGGCTTGGACGGGAGGGAACCCTGTCACCACACAGCAAAAGAACAACAATCAAAAGAAAAAGCCGCCAGCTTTCGCTGACGGCTTAAACCTCGCTCGCTTCGCTTCGCGGGGACGGACGAATGCGTCCGTCCCTACACTTGCTAGCTTTCGTACAGCAGCACCCCTTCGGCCTTTTCCGCATCCACTGGACGGTAGTACAGCTTGTTGGACTCGAGGAAGACTTCGATGAACGCCGGCCTTGTGGTGATCGTGCCCTGGATCAGGGCCTCCGACAGCGGATCTTCGATGTACTTCTGCAGCGCGCGGCGCAGTGGGCGCGCTCCGTAGTTGCGGTCCGTCAGGGTCTGGTTCAGAATCCACTTCTTCGCCTCGTCGGCGACCGACACAGTGATCGAACGCTGGGCGAGGTTCTGGTTCAACTGGCTGACCATGAGTTCGAGAATCTGGATCAGGTCGGATTCGCTGAGCGCCATGAACAGGATGATTTCATCCACGCGGTTCAGGAATTCGGGATTGAAGGTGCGCTTGACCTCGCTCCTCACCAGGTCTTCGACCTTCTCGGAAACCATCTCGTCTTTCGACGACTGGAAGCCCAGGCCCTCGCGCTTCATGAGGTGCCGTGCCCCAATGTTCGACGTCATGATCAGTATGGTGTTCTTGAAATCGACGGTATTACCCAAGCCATCGGTCAATTGGCCGTCTTCAAAAACCTGCAGCAGAATGTTGAACACATCCGGGTGCGCCTTCTCGATTTCGTCGAGCAGGACGACGGAATACGGCGCCCGCTTGACGCGTTCCGTCAGTTGGCCACCCTCTTCGTAGCCAACATATCCAGGAGGCGAGCCGATCAGCTTCGAAACGGAGTGCTTCTCCATGAACTCCGACATATCGAAACGGACGAGCGCCTTGTCGCTGCCGAACATGAAATGCGCGAGCGTGCGCGCGACTTCCGTTTTGCCGACGCCGGTCGGGCCCAGGAACAAGAAGGAGCCGATGGGGCGATTCGGGCTCTTCAACCCCGCTCGTGAGCGGCGGATGGCGCGAGCCAGAGCGCTGATGGCTTTTTCCTGCGAGATGATGCGCTTGTGCAGCTCTTCTTCAATGCGCAGCAGCTTCTGCGTTTCCTCTTCCTTGATCGACGTGATGGGAACGCCGGTCCAGCGCGATACCACATCCTCGATGTCCTCCCGACCGACTACGCCGGTGGAGGATTCATCGAGGTGGTATTTTTCGCGAAGGGCGCGCAGGTTCTCGCGCTCCTTGCGTTCTTCGTCCGAGTAGAAGCGCGCCTTCTCGAACTCGTGGTTCGCGATGGCGTTCTCCATGCGATGGACGATGAACTTGATCCGCTTCTGGACTTCCGTCAATTCTTCCGGCAGCGAGGTCTGGCGCAGTTTCACACGCGCTCCTGCCTCGTCGATCAGGTCGATGGCCTTGTCCGGCAGAAAACGGTCGGGAATATAGCGATTGGAATGCGACACTGAAAAATTGATGGCATCGTCGGTGTAGGTCACGGCGTGGAATTTCTCGTAGCGTTCCTTGATTCCAAAGAGAATCTTGACCGCGTCGACTTCGTTTGGCGGCGGAACTTTTACCGCCTGGAAGCGGCGTTCGAGCGACCGGTCTTTTTCTATCGACTTGCGGTATTCCGCGGGCGTGGTTGCGCCGATGCACTGAATTTCGCCGCGCGACAGGGCCGGCTTCAGGATGTTGGCGGCGTCGAGCGAGCCTTCCGCCGATCCCGCGCCCACCAGGGTGTGCAACTCGTCGATGAAGATGATCGAATTCTGCGACTCCATCAGCTCTTTCATGATGGTCTTGAGCCGCTCTTCGAACTGTCCGCGATACTTGGTGCCGGCGACGATGAGAGAAAGGTCCAGTGCCAGAATGCGTTTGTCGGCGAGGAAGGAGGGAACTTCGCCGTCCGCGATGCGCTGCGCCAGGCCTTCTACGATGGCGGTCTTGCCTACGCCCGGCTCGCCGATCAATACGGGATTATTCTTGGTGCGGCGGCACAGAATCTGCACCACCCGCTCCACTTCGTTCTCGCGGCCCACCAGGGGATCGAGCTGACTATCCATGGCCGACTGCGTCAGGTCGCGGGAAAACTCACTCAGTAAAGAAGACTCGCGCTGTCCGCGTTGCGGCGAGGCTTTTTCCTGGCTGGTACGCGCCAGTTCTTCGCGGATGGTCGAAAGCCGCAATCCCCGCTCGTGCAAAATCTCTGCCGCAAAACACTTTTCTTCGCGCAACAATCCCAGCAGCAGGTGCTCGGTTCCAATATGTTTATGCGAAAGCCGCTCCGCCTCTTCCGAGGCATACGCCAGCACGCGCTTGCATTCGTTGCTCAGGGGAAGATCGACCGAAGTGGAAACCTTTTCCCGAATCGTGGTGTGCCCCTCGATCTGTTTCCGGATCGATTCCACCGAAGCATGAGAGCGCAGGAAGCGATTCGTCAGGGCCTTGTCTTCCCGCAGCAGTCCGAGCAGCAGGTGCTCGGTCTCAATGTAAGGAGATCCGAACTGGCTGGCCTCGTACCGCGCAAAGAAGATAACGCGCCTAGCTTTCTCCGTGTAGCGTTCAAACATATACCCATTCCCCCGAGTTCCCGCGGAGCGCCCGCCCTCCGCTAAACCCTGACTTTGCCACCTTCATTATGCATTCATATCGCCCAATCTCCCAAGCGATATCTACTTTCTAGTAAACCCCTTACAGCTTAACCTCCCGCACCCCGATCTCTCTTTGCGGATGACTGCGTTCCGCCTTTCATTACGCCGAAAGCGATTCGGGCGCCACTTCCTCCATTTTGCCCTGTTCCAAACGTAAAACCCTATGGCACCGACGTGCGAACGCCAGGTTATGGGTGGCGATTACAGAGGTCAATCGGTGGTCGCGGTGCAATCGTGCGACCAGTTCAAAAACCAATTCGCCGGTGCGCCCGTCGAGGTCGCCCGTAGGCTCATCGGCCAGCAGCACCTGCGGCCGGGTGATGAGCGCCCGCGCCAGCGCCAGCCTTTGCTGCTCGCCGCCGGAAAGCTCGCCCGAACGATGATGCCCGCGCGCTTCCAGTCCCACTTCGCGTAACCACCGCGAAGCTTCCTGTTCTGCTGCAGATAGCGCTTGCCCGCGCGTCAGCAGGGGCATGGCGACATTTTCCAAAGCGGTGAATTCCGGCAGCAGATAGTGGAACTGCCACACATAGCCGATTTCGCGGTTACGAAACTCGGCGGCTTCATCCTCGGAGAGCGAGTTCACGCAGAAGTTCGCGCAATATACCGCACCCGCAGAAGGACGATCCAGCGCCCCCAGGATGTGCAACAAAGTGCTCTTTCCTGCGCCCGATTGCCCCACGATGGCGAGCATCGTTCCCTTCGCGACCTCGAAAGACAGATTCTCAAAGAGCACGAGTTCGGCTTCGCCTGAGCGAAAGACCTTACTTAACCCTTCGACCCTCAGCAGAGGATCTTGAGCTATTGGATGCAAACTCCCCCTCCTAAGTATCAAAGTCGTCTCCCGCCGCCAACTGAGAAGACGGTCCTTGATCCATTAGACCATGATCCATCAGACCACGATCTGCCAGACCATGGTCCACCAGACCACGAGGAGGAACAACCCGATCCCGTGATTCCGCTTGCGGGAACGAGCTATGCAAGAGACTGTATACCTACGGAAAACAATTGCAATGTGACGGTTGTCACAAATGGAGCAGCGAACCGCGCCGAATTCTACTCGTACCTTAGCGCCTCCGCCGGCAAAATCCGCGCCGCCGACCACGACGGATAAATCGTGGCCACAAACGAAATCCCGACCGAAACCAGCGCCACGATCAGCCCATCCACCAGGCGCGGTGCGAACGGCACGTAGTCGATCGAATAGACCTCGGGCGAGAGCGAAATAAAGTGGTAGTGTCCGCCCGCCCACGAGATCGCGTAGCCGAGCACCAGCCCGATCGCCGTCCCAATTACTCCGATCAGCATGCCCTGCGCGATGAATACGCGCCGGATCTGCGCCTTTTTCGTCCCCATGGACATGAGCACGGCAATATCTTTGGTCTTCTCCATGACCATCATGATCAGCGAGATCAAGATATTGAGCGCGGCCACGAACACGATCAGCCCAATGGTGATGAAGGTCACGACGCGCTCCAGTCGCAGCGCGCGGAACAACGGCTTGTTCTGTTCCATCCAACTGGTGGCCATGAAGCCGTGGCTTCCTGAAACGTGGCTTCCTGAAATAAGATCGGCGGCCTGTTCGAGGGCGCGCGCCACCTTGCCCGCCAGGTAGATATCGTCGATCTTGAATTGGATGACCGAGATCACGTCGCCCAACCCAAACAACTGCTGGGCGTCAGAAAGGCGGATAAATGCCCAGGAAGAGTCATAGTCGAAAAAACCGGAGTTGAAGATTCCCGCTACATGAAAGCGAATGTACTTCGGCACCATGCCAAACGGAGTCAGCTCGCCCTGCGGAGAAGTCACCAGCACCACCGAGCCCACGGTCGCGCCCAGTTCATCCGCCATGTCCTTGCCCAGAATAATGGGAGGCATAGCCGCGACCCGCTGCTGCACGCCCGCAAGGTCATCCGGCGATTCGGTTTGTGTGGAGTGGACACTCTTGTCCGCTGCCTTTGCACTTGCCTTTGTTGTTGCCGTTGCTTCTTCGGCTTGTCCCCCGACCGCGGGCGTTTCATCCAGCGCCGCCGTCGATCCCAGCGTCACAGAGTTCAGCAGATCGCTGACCTTGCGCTCATACTGCGGGAGCATTCCTTTCAGCACGGCGCCGCGTGCTCGCGGCCCGCGCGAGATCAGCACCTGCTCGTAAATCGCCGGAGCGGCCGCCACCACGTGCGGCTGCTTCGATAACTTCTCCAGCAGCGGACGCCAATCGTGGATCCCGTCGCTTTCCACCCGCAGCAGACTGATGTGCGCCGTCGAACCCAGCAGCCGCGACTGCAAATCCTGCCGAAAGCCGTTATTGATGGCCAGCGCGACGATCAGCGAAGCCACTCCCGCTGCCACTCCCAGGATGGAGATCGCCGTGATGACGCCGATAAAAGCCTGGCGGCGTTTGGCGCGAAGATAGCGGGTTGCGACGAAAAGCTCGAATCTCATTCAGGGGTCCCTCGCTCCGCTCGGGATTTCGGCTGCGGGCTCCCGCTTCGCTCACGCCCGCAAAGCGCCTCAACTTGGCGGCGTTTGGCGCGAAGATAGCGGGTTGCGACGAAGAGTTCGAAGCGCATGAGAAGCAGCCGTCAGCTCTCAGCTGTCACTTTCAGTTACTGCGGATTATAGCTGGCGCTGCGAGAACACTCTTGGCAGAACCGCCGGTACGGACCTGCGATACGCGCGGTAGGAGTCGCCAAGCCTTTTCTCCAACTCCGCATCCTCCATCCGGATCATGACCGCTCCGGTGACCACTGCGAACACCGTCAGCACCCAGCACACGGCGAGGCCGGTCCCGGTGCTCCATGCCAGCATCTCGCAGAGATGCGCCAGGTATACCGGATGCCGCACTCGCGACCGGATTCCATCCGTCACCAGCCGCTGCTCGCGATTCCGGCCGTCAACCTCCGGCAGCCCGCCGAGTTGCTTGGCGCTGAAATTCTTTCCGGATTGCGAATAGATGTAGAGCCCGCACGCGAAGAGCAGAGCCGCTAGTCCCCACGCCCACGTCCAGTCCGCTCGATACAACGCGATACTCTGCCAAGGCCGAGTGAGCAGCGCGACTACAATCCACCCCGCCACCCACGCGGGCAGCAGCAGCAAATATGGGGAGCGGCGCCGCGCCCGCCAGCGCTCGGCAAAGGGATGAATCATCAGCCAGAAAGCGGGGATGGTCGAATACACGACGCAGGCCAGCCATCCGACGATTTGTAACCAACGGTACATGCGCGGATTCTAGCAGGCGGCGACTGAGCGGCGATCACTGGCAACTGGCAACTGACCACTGGCAACTGCTTCCTGCTATTCTTCTCCCTCATGTCCCCCATCCTGACCAGTGTGCTGCTGGGGCTGACCGCGGCGGGCGCGAACGTGTTCGGCGGCGCCATCATCGTTCAGAAGCATTGGGAGCGCTCCTACCTGCGCTACTTCGTCGCGCTCGGAGCAGGCTTCATGCTGGCGACGGCGCTGGTCGAAATGGTACCGGCCAGCATTCAACTGCGTGGCGGGTATGCCGGATTTCTCATCCTGCTCGGATACTTGCTCGTCCATTTTTTCGAGCACACGGTCACACCGCACTTCCATTTTGGAGAAGAAACTCACGCCGACCAGTTCGTGCATTCTCACAAGGGATACTCTGTTCTGATCGGGTTGCTGATCCACACGTTTTTCGACGGCATCGCGATCGCCTCGGGATTCCTAGTTTCGCAGGCGCTCGGCTGGATCATCTTCGTGGCAGTTTTTCTCCACAAGATTCCCGAAGGATTCACCATCTCGTCGGTGATGCTCGCCAGTGGCCGAAGCCGCGGCTTCGCCTGGGGATCGTCCGTGGCGCTGGGCATAGCCACTGTGGCCGGAGTGATGACGATGGCCGTTTTTCGCCACGAGGTAAGTTTCGGATTGCCGCTGTCGGCGGGCGTTACGATTTACGTGGCCGCGTCTGATCTGATCCCCGAAGTAAATAAAGAGCCCGGCGTGAGGATGGCGCTATTGGTCTTCGTCGGAGCGGCGTGCATGTTTTTGCTGGATCGCTTCTTTCACACGTGAGATCAGTCCAGCGGGACCTTTGAGGGCAATTGGAACCATTGAAGCACCGAGTACGGATAGCCTTCGCAAAGCCCGTAAACGGCATCGCTCTGCCCATCCTGCAACCGATACACGATGATGTCCTTGGCGTCCAAGCAGTTGAAACCCCTCCATGCGCCGGTCTTCACCACGTACATGAAGTATTCCGAATCCGGTGACCAATGAAGAGGCGTGAGTACATTCTTGCCGTCGAAAAGGGTGCGTGTAGTCTGGCCACCTGCATCGACCAGCACGAACCGGCCCTCGGGATTTCGATAGCTTATCCATTTCCCATCAGGCGACCAACTCGGCCAAGTCCCGGAACCGACTCGCTGCTTTTCCTTCGACCGCAGATCGTAAATCAAAGCGACGTCATTCTCTTCGTACACGAACTTGGCGTCGTCAGAGGACCATGAAGGGTTCTTCCCTTCGTGTGAGATCTGCGTGACTTTTTGCCCTTGTTCCTCTACGACGAGCAAGCCCTTAGCGCCGGTCTTCTTGTCTCGCCCTTCCAGTAGCAGCCGTTTGCCGTCTTGCGATATCTCCGGATTTCCTTGAACGACCAGATCAGGGTCTTCCCAGAGGACCTTCCCATCCAGTACAGCCCCAAATGCGTGCTTCCCATCGGCCACGATGTCCCCGAAGATTTGTCCGCTGGGACCGTGGAGAGAGGCTCCCCATAGAGGCGGTCCGGGCAGTGTGTAGCTCTGCATCCTCGGTTTTTGCCCAAACACGATGAATTGGAGCCGTCCCGCATCCGCCCAGCCAATCGCCGAGTGACCCTCTCGTTGTCTAAGAACGAGTTCCGGAAGCAAGGTTGTTTGCTTGAATTGCGCGCGCCCAAGGGCTACAACACCCAACATCAGAATCAGCCACACAAGGGTATTTCTCATGGTTCGCGGTCCGCCGCATTGAGATTTCGTAACTACCCACTATGCCTAATGTGCATAACGTCGCCATCTTGCACAATGTAGTCCTTGCCTTCGAGACGCAGCGTGCCTTTAGCTCGTGCGTTTGCCTCTGAGCCCGCTTCCAGCAGTTGGTCCCAGCGAATCGTTTCCGCTCGGATGAAATGTTTTTCCAGATCGGAGTGAATCGCGCCGGCGCCGTTCTGCGCTCGGGTGTTCAGCGGGATCGTCCAGGCTCGACATTCGTCTTCGCCGGCGGTGAAGAACGAAATCAGTCCCAGCAGGTGATAGCTCTTGCGGATCAGGCGCGCGAGTCCGCTTTCTGTTAGTCCATAACTGCCGAGAAATTCCGCGGCGTCTTCATCGCTCATTTCCGCCAGTTCGGCTTCCACTTTGCCGCAGATTGCGCTGGCTCCGGCATTCGGACGCGCGGCCACTTCGGTCAGCTTATATTTTCCCACCGCCCCTTCCAGATCTTTGCCCAGTTCCGTGCTTTCGCCGATATTGAGCACGTAGAGCATCGGCTTCTCGCTCAGAAACATGAAGCCGCGGATGCGCTTCTTATCCTCGGGCGTTATTTCCATTTCGCGCAGCGGCTTTTCGGTTTCCAGAAAGGCTTTGGCCTTGATTAGCAGCTCGTTTTCTTTTTCGAGTTCCGGCGTCTTCATCTTCTTCAAATCTTTTTCCAGATGCTCCAGTCGTTTTTCGATCTGGCCAAGATCGCTCACCATAAGATCGAACTCGACGTTCTTGATGTCGCGCAGTGGATCGATGGGACCGACGTGCGGAATCGCATCGTTTCCAAACGCCCGGAGAACGTGAATGAGCGCGTCCACCTGGCGCAGATGGCCGATGTAGGCGGTCTCTTTCAGCGCGTCCTGGCCGATGGCGCCGACGTCCACATACTCGACCGAGGCGTGCGTCAGTTTCTTCGGATGGTAGAGCGCGGCCAGTTTGTCGAGGCGCTCGTCGGGGACCTTGGCGACTCCGATGTGCGCCTCGCGCGGATTCGCTAATGCATGCTCGGAAAGATTTGCCTTCGTGAGAATGCGAAATAGGGATGTCTTGCCGACCTGCGGCAGACCGATGATGCCAGTTTTCATGGGGAGTTCTCAGCTCTCAGCTTTCAGTTCAAGCAAAAGAATAAATCATCGTGCCTCATGCGCATACGGCGTGCGCGGTGGCGTCCTAGAATCGACCCTGATGGAGATTGGGTAAGGGGTCGATTCTCTACGAATTTAGGTGGCGCTTTGGAGCAGGCTTCTTCTTCGTCCGCGTATTCTTTTCTATCCGAAGCATCCATGCCGCTCGCAGAGCGCCGACCAGCACATCCTCACTCGCTTTGGCGAGACGGATGTGGGTCATTCCCATCCTTCCCCATCCGCCGTGAATGGGTAGGAAAACTTCCGGCAACTCCCGCACAAATTCCGCCTGCTGCTCCGGTGTGAGCATCAAGTTGCCGTAGCCCTGGTCTTGGGAGGCTAGGGTGGCGAAGATCCTGCCTCCCACACGGAAGTCAGCCGCCCCCATGTGCGAGCCCTCCTCTGCGCCATCGAGGCTCAGAGCAATTCTGCGGAAATCTGCCGCGTTCATCGGGCATCACTCCATTCATCATCCGAATTTTACAGCTCGAAAAAAGAAGGTGTCAGGTCTCAGGTCTCCGGACTCAGGAAACCCGCCGGAGGCTTGGACGCTGGAACCTGAGACTTGAGACCTAAGGCCTGAGACCTGATTCATGGTATGTTGTCTCGTCGTCTGGCAAGCCCATGATCCGCTCCTACAAAGGCGTCACCCCCCAATTCCCCGACACCTGCTACATCGACGACTCTGCCCAGCTCATCGGCGACGTCATTCTCGGCGAGCACTCCAGCATCTGGATGAATTCCGTCCTCCGCGGCGACGTCCATCAGATCCGCGTCGGCCACTACTCCAACATTCAGGACAACTGCATCCTCCATGGCATGAAGGAACAATATGGCGTCTACGTTGGCGACTACGTCAGCGTAGGCCACAGCGCCATCCTGCACGGATGCACCATCGAAGGCCGCTGCCTCATCGGCATGGGCTCCATCATCCTCAACGGCGCCGTCATCGGAAGCGGTTCCATCATCGCCGCCGGCACCCTGATCCCCGAGAAGACGATCATAGAGCCGAATTCGCTCTGGATGGGTTCCCCTGGAAAATTCCGCCGTCGTCTGGATGAAAAAGACCAGGAGACAATCCTCCGCTACGCTGATAATTATCTGGGTTACAAAGAGTCGTATTTGATGGAGAGAAAAGGCTCTTAGCTTTTAGTTCCTCGTGGCCTGTGGTTGTCGCACTTCACACAGCAGGTCAGGTCAATGGCCGAAACGGTGTCCACTGCACTCTATCGGTGACTGCCAACGAGAGTACGCTGAGCCGTCGTGTTCGCGCCTAACTTTCCGGACAGAAGCATGCCGGCGTTGGGCGCTACGGCTTTCAAACCGAGTTTCTGTAGAGTTTGAAACACCGTGCAGGTTGCCGCCGAGACTACCGGCAGGCCACAGGTGGCCTCCACAACCGGCACGGCGGCGAGAGACGGCATCTGCACACATGCGGAGAGCACGATGGCATCGGCGCCGCCAATTTTCAGGCGTTTGAAAATGTCTACCAGCGCCATAGGATCGCGAGTCCCGACTTCCAAATTATCCGGAATTTCCAGCGATATGCTGTCCACAATTTGGAAGCCTTCCGCCTCGATGTAGTCGCAAACCAGCTTGGTCAGCGAACAAACATAGGGTGCGATGACTGAAATCTTTTTCGCTCCCAGCGTTTTCAACCCATCTACGAGTGCGCCGGCGCTAGTCACGACCGGAGCCGGGGCGCCATTTTCTACGCTGGCATCGTGTAACCTGGCCTCGGATTGGCGATGGTAGCCCTTTCCCATGCTCATGATGGCCACCAGACAGGCGTAAACCAGCGCGTCGACGCGCGCGTCGGACAACTCCAGAGCGCAGCGCACAGAATCGCCGTCCATCGCTTTCAATTCTTCCTTGGTAACGCGCTTCATTCGCATACGGCTCGAATGAAAAGTGAAGCGCTCGGGCTCTACGGTTTCGCGGGCGCGAAACATGGCGGGAATTTCGGTCTCCATCGTGATATTGGAGCTGGGGACTATCTGTCCAATACGATAAATCCGCTGCGACATAGTAATGTTTTCCCCCTTGGCATGCCGCACAAACGGCCCGCAAGCTGCTCCGCCCGCTCACTCCGGCAGGGGTCTGCCGTTGGTTTCCGGCACAAACCACGGCACAATTAAACCCAATATATAGATGAGTCCTAACGTCACGGCGCCACGCGAAATGCCGCCAAACTTTTGGATCATGGTTCCTGCCAAAATCGGGAACAGCCATGCGATCAAACGAGTGCCATTGAACACGAAGCTGCACGCGGTCGACCGCACGCTACTGGTAAACAGCTCGGCCGGGTAGATGGCCATCCACGAATATGCCAGCCCCAGCGTGAAAAAGCCATTCACGAATGCCACGAACATCATGGTTTCGACAGTGTGCGTCCACAAGTATGTAACCGGCGTCATTACCAGTGCACCGGCATAGGTCAGGAACAGGAACTTTCTACGCCCGATGGCATCGATGAGAAAACCTGCGATCATGTATGCGCTCACCGCGCCGATGGTATACAGAATCGCAGCCCGGTTTCCCCACTCCACAAAATTGGCATAGTGCTGGGCCTTGGCAAGTTGCTGGGTGTAAACCGGCAGCCAACTGGAGATGGCCCACCAGCCAACCATAGTGGCCAGGGACATGAGAAAAGTCAGAAGCACGCGACGACGACTCTCGGGCTCGCGGAAAATCTCGGCTATCGTCAATGGACGCCGAGCAGACTTGCTGGCCGCTCCCTTGTCTTTTTCGGTCGCAGCGTCGGTCGCGGCCCAGCGTTGTTCGCGGACGGCCTTCAGCCAACGCTCCGATTCGTTGATGGCGCGGCGAATGTAGAGGGTGAAAAATGCGGGAATAGCGCCGACCACAAACATCAGCCGCCACGACTGAGGTCCCAGAGGATTGATCCGGCCGATGGCCCACCAGACCAGAGCGGCCAGCAACGTTCCCCATCCGAAGCCTGATTGCAACAGGCCGGCCCCTTTGGGCCGGGCGCGATCGGGCCAAGTTTCGGCCACCATCGCTACCCCGGTACTCCATTCGCTGCCCATGGCCAGCCCGGTAATGAACCGCAGAACCGCCAGCATGAGGAACGTCTGGCTCAGAGCGGTTAGCCCGGCAAATAGCGCGTATAAGAACACCGACCAGATCATCATTCTTTTGCGGCCCACGTAGTCGGCCAGCGTTCCGCCGATCAGGCCACCGATACCCCATCCCAGCAGGGTTGTACTGATGGCAATGCCCGCCCACACCGGCGCCGACTTCAGTTGCTCGGGCCGCAGCAGCGTCCGCAGTGCGAAGGGAAGCGCTACAAACAGGGCGTAGGACTCGTAGCCGTCGAAAATCCATCCCAGAAAGCTGGCGGCAAGAACGCGCCAGTGCGTTGGCGTGAGCCCCGTGTACCAAGCCTGCGGCGACGATCGGACTGAGGCCACAGAGTTCATAAAGTTTTTCCTCCGCGAGCGCTGCTTGCATCAAGAGACCAACTCCCGCCACCTACCGCGATGAGAAAACACAGGCAGCAGAACATGGCGAAATCGGTGCGCGCGTCGCTAACCATATACCAGAAGCCCTGGTTAGCGCGAAACAACTCTGGAACCTTGGTAGTCGCCATCGCGGTCGTAATCACGATCAGCAGCGGAATGGAGACGAGTCTCGTCCACAGCCCCAGCAACACTAGGAGGCCGCACAGAACCTCAAAGGCACCGACAAAATGGGCCGTGAAGTACGGGTGGGGAAATCCGATTCTTGTGAAGCGAACCACTCCCATGTTCGGGTCGATGTACTTGAGAATGCCCTGTGTAAAGAAGATCAGCCCCACCGCCATACGAACAAGCAGTATGCTACGGGAGCTTTCTGTGGGTCTGCGCAGGAACTGAAGGATTGTATTCATCGAAAAGTAACCTCTACAAGAAGAGACGATTTTGAATCTCTGCATGCTCCATTGGTCGCGAGCACTCGGCGTCGTCGTTGGCCACGTGATTGATCCGAGTGCTTATGGGATACGACCGCATCAGCCGAGCGTCGTAGGGCTTCAACAGCTCGGACGCTGCACGCACATCCCTCATTCCCGGATCGAGCCATAGGTCGTAGCCGTCTGGATCAAGGATAACCGGCATCCTGTCGTGGACAGCTGCCGTCACTGCATTTGCGGTCGTGGTCAGGATCGAGCAGGTCTCTATCGTTTTGCCACTGGCGTCCTTCCAGCGATCCCAGATTCCCGCGAACGCGAACAACTTCCCTTCGTTGACTTCGAAACAGTACGGCTGCCTGGCTTTCCCCGTCCGTGCCCACTCGTAGAACCCGTCTGCGGGGATCAGGCACGTGCGAGATTTCAACGCATCCCGGAACGCGGGCTTGGTCCTCGCAGTTTCCGATCTTGCGTTAATCATCGTCGCGGCAACGGACGGGTCTTTCGCCCATGACGGAATCAGTCCCCAGCGGACAAGCGACAGTTCACGAATTGGCTCCTTGGGATTCTGGCGGATGATGGGGACCGGCTGGGTCGGGGCGATGTTGAACCGGGGAGCCCAGTCCTCCTCCCCAGAGACGCTATTGAAGTACTCTTCAACAATCTGCTTTCTCCTCGACAGTCGATAACGTCCGCACATTGAAGGATTATGCCAGAGGAGCCCCGCCTCCGACTCCTACTTATTTTCCTTGGTCCTGTCCAAGATGATGTGCTCCTCGGAGACGAAGTAAGCAACCTTGTTGTGGTCGATGAAGTTCTTTTCATCCTCGCTAGAGGCTTTCCATTGGGGCGATTCCCGAGCCGCGAGCAAGGCTTCCCAGTCGTCAAACCAGAGTTCCGCCATGCCATCGTAATCCGGTCGGCGTTTGTCACCGGGGACGGTCAGACGGTGGCTCTGCACCAACTTGCGGAGTCGAGGGATTCGAGCGCCGATGGGGCCGTGAATATTTTTCCAGTAACGAAAGAATTCATCGTCCGTCAGTCCCGCCCTCTTAGTGATGCAATAAACAAGTTTGAGCATGATCCTCTAAGCCGTGCGATCAGCTTCCTCTGATTCCGAAAAAGTCAAGTCAGCAACACCCACAGGGTTTGCCGCGTATTGCCTCCCGGCCTTCCCGCACTATTAGCGGCGCGACCACCAGAGCCGCCACAGGGTCCGCCCACCGGACATGCCAAATTGCGTTGACCCCAAGGCCGACCAGAGCAATCAGCGAGAGGTAAGCACACAGGGCCGATTGAGCGGAATCTGCTCTGAGGGCGGCACTGCCTATGACCCCGGAAAGTTTACTCTTTTCTTTTGCCAGCCACGGCATGATTGCGGCGGCTGCGATCAAAATGGCGATCCCGAGATAGGTGGGTTTGGGTTCACTGTGACCCAGTAGGCTCATAGCTGATGCCACGATCACATAAGCGGCAAGGGCTAACAGCAATGCTCCTGCGACTCGGGCAGCACGCCTTTCAGAGTGCTCCGGCACAGCATGGGTGCGGAACCGCCATAACACAACTACTGCGGAAAGCAGTTCGATAGCACTGTCACCGCCAAATGCGAGTAGAGCGGGACTGCGAGCGACCCAAGCTGCCGCTAGCGACACCACTGCCTCGATACTCATCCAACCTATGGTGATGGCCTGAATCCGCTGAATACGGTGGATGGTGTCTTGCGTTGCAATGGGCAGTGTCGAAGCCATGGAGCAGGTATTATGGCACCATCACTGGGCGAGAGGTTGTCTAACTCGGGAGGCCCATCATGGCAGGATCAACGACTGGCAAGATTCGCACAGCGGTGCGCGGCCTGGGCGAGATCGCACTCCGCGTCACCAATCTGGACGCCATGCAGAAGTTCTACGCGGAGGTCATCGGCTTGCCGCTAATGACCAGAGTCCCCAACTGCGCGTTCTTCAAGATTGCAGATGGCTTCGGCGGTCACACTCAAGTGCTTGCCTTGTTCGACCGCTCACAGAATCCCGGCTATCGCGGGCCGGACGCAGCAACTTCGACCATTGACCACATCGCATTCGAGATCCCTCTCGCCAATTTCGCCTACGAAAGGAAGAGACTGGAAACGTTGGGGCTCCAAGTCGAGACCACCGAACACGCGTGGGTGCATTGGCGCTCCCTTTATGTGACCGATCCCGAGGGCAATCAAGTGGAGCTGGTCTGCTACGACGAGAGTGTCTAAGGACCCTCGCCCGATCTGCAATAATTCACGGGCGTCGTATTCGCTGGCGTTACGGATATTGGCTGACCCCAATACTCCCCACGTTATAACACCGGGGCTAGGCGAAGGGTAGCCTTATGCCACCGATCTCCAGACCTGCAAACGTCCGAGCGTGGCGGAATGAGGACGATCTGTTCGTCTGAGGTCACTCTGAGAAAAAACGAAAGCGCCCCAGACTCCGTTTAGAGTCATGGGGCGCTCGTCAAGTAGCCCTCCCCCGAAAGCTGCTCAATTCCAACTTAGGCTCTGCGCCTAACTTCGAGAATAGCTCCTGCGTGCCATATGGCAGTACGAAAGTAACCTACGCTGATTCTTGTCCCCAGACTATACGGAGCCCTGAGCACCCTGGTCCGCTGGATAGCGCAAACGCACAAGCGCACAGGTCCTAACCGGTAACCACCCGGAGCTATGCCGCAGCCGATTTGCCTCCGTATTGCGGCAAGAATTCCTCCCTCACAAATGTTTCGTAAGAGGTGGGTGTGGCGTTCTTCGCCGAACGCTGCTCTAAAGCCCGCACGTGTCCTGAGTTCAAAGATGCCGACATCTCAAGAAGGAGATCAGCCATGTTCGATGACATGCCAAGCTGGACCAATGCCGGCCGCAGCTGTTCATCCGGAGCTTGGATGTATCGCAGGCCGGGTTTGCCGATGGCGCTCCCGATGCTCTGGGCGACTTCGTTCATGCTGATGTCCCGCTGCCCCAGCAATTCTCGGGTCTGCTTTTGGCGGAAGTCCAGACTCAACAAGACATCTGCGGCAGCCTCCCCGATGTCCCGCGTTGCGATCATGGGAAGCTTCAGGTCAGGACGCAATGGGCCGACAGCCATGCCCATCTTTTGAATGATGCCAATCTGTGCCAGGGTATTCTCCATGAAGTAGCCCGCACGCAGATGCAGCACGTTTAAAGCGTCAATGCAGTTAAGTTGCTGCTCAAGGTAATGCAACCCCTCGACTGGACCGGTCTTCTCAGGCTTGTCGGCCCCGATACTACTCAGCGTGACCGCATGCGTTACGCCCGTGCTCCGAAGAGCCGCCGCAATCGCGTCGGTTACACGGTTTTGAAATGACCGATAGTCGGAACTGGCGAGATTGGGAGGTAACATCACGTACACAGCCTTCGCGCCGGCAAAAGCTTTAGTGACGCCCGCAGCATCGGTGAGATCGGCGGCAAACGGCTCTGCGCCTTCCGCACCAAAAGCCTTGAGGCGCTCAGCCGTCCGGCCAATTACCCTAACTTTTTCACCTCTGCTCAGCAGGGCCTTGGCGACGACATTTCCGGTATGACCAGTTGCACCCGTGACAACGTACATATGAACCTCCATTCTCCATGTTTCGATTCCGTGTTATGTTTCCGGGCTTCAATAATTCAGCTATTAAAATAGTCCTGCTCTTCAGCGACGACGAGTCCGGTTCTCCCATGAAGCATTAACCATCCTGAGGCGACCGCAACAACCCCACACCAAGCGCGACCACTGAAAGGGCGAGAATCACTGTCCCCACGTAGATCAGGCCGACGGCGATTACCCTAAAGCACGGCGGCTGGTGGTTGAAACGCTCATTGCCGAAACGGTAACCTGCTTCGGAACACGCAGCTTAGCCCAGCAGTGCCGCCACGATGCACGCAGGAGCCATTCCCTCGGCGGAAACCCTAGCGTAGGCTGGAATTTCCTAAGCGGACATTTCGAATCTCAAAATCCCCCTGCTGGGTCCTAATTCAGGCGCACTCTTTGGCAACACCGGGGTTTATTGTGATGAGTGGAACATCGGAGAAGAAGCCATGTGGATGAGGTCATGCGCTGTATGTAAGGCACTCATGATGAAGCTCCGATTGCGCGATTCCGTCCGGTGTCGGTGTGGGTGGGAGTGGAAGTGGTAGGGCGATCCAAATTGACGATATCGCAGTTGACCCAAGACGCAGAGATTTTACAAGATGAAGGGGAAGCCGTTATGGCCCGAGTAATTGAATTCTACATACCGATGAACTTCCGAAGAAAAGTGGCGTCGGTTCCGTCGCAGTCGCAACCCGGAAAAGTGATCGAGTTTTGCCGACTGGCAAAGAAATCAGCATAGCGCGACCTTCCGCAACCGTAGACCACTCGCAGGCGTGCCCACGACCAAGAAGAGCATCTCTGATCTATCAAGTGTTGCCTAGAGTTACTGGCAACACTGGAGAACGCATTGTTGGCGTTCCCCCCGATCAGACGCACAGTGCCAATCACGATCACCAGAATTACCGCGAGCATGTCGGCATATTCAGCGATATCCTGTCCTTGATCGTCCGTGCAAATTTTGCGAAGAAACTGCATGAGAACCTCCGTGCCGATTCGCTGAAAGACTGGCAGCAAATCGCAGCTTTCTTGGGTCAGGCGCAAACTCGGTGCTCAACACGAAGACTTTTCAAACAAGCGAGTAGATGCTCTGCAAGTCCATCGGATTTTGAGAGTACATCTCCAATTCCGGCAGCCGGAGCGTACTTTAAGAGTTGCTCGCAGTTGCGCATCGTAAACATCAGCATTGCGGTGTGAGGGGCAAGCACGTTGATCTGCCCTGCGGCCTCTAGACCGTCCATGACCGATACCTGCAAATCCAAAATCACCACATCGGGATGCAGTTGTTCGACTTTTTCAACCGCGAGCTTGCCGTTCTCTGCCTCGCCACACACTTGCCAATCTCTGGTTTGCTCGATGGAAGACCGGAGGGCATGACGAATGAGGGCGCTATCGCCAACGATGAGAACATTGTAGGACACCCAACCCCCTTTATGCCCTTGGCAGGCCGCTGACCCGTGTCGCGTCGTGCAGTTCGACGGAAAGCGACGAGGAAGGGCTCCCACCGCACAAAAAACAGGGGTGGCGTAGTGGATGTGGGGGGAATGAAACGCCACTACGCCACCAAGGAAACGAACAACAGTGGGACGCACGCTCCTTCACATCAGGGGCGACTCTGCGCGCCAGCGCTGTCCGGTTTGGTCCAAAGAAGAAAATAAATTACAACGGTGTCAATTCTGTGTCTGTTCAATTTTGAACAGTCTTGGGAAATAAATTAGGACGCCGGACCCTTTTTGTTGCAGAGCATTCTTGGAACGCAACACAATGTTTGCCACGGCTGCCTGTGCATTTCCGTAGGAGCGCGTTCGAGCCATTCCCCCAAGGGCAGATCAGAACGTAGGCTAACGTAGGCTGTTGTGAGCAGACTTCGGGGAGGGCTGTTCCAGCGATGCGTCCCGTGACTCAGTGAGTCTGGGGCGCTTTCGTTTTAGTTGGCAACAGAGCTAAAGAGGAAGTCTGGCGTAGTACAATCCTTCCGCAATGAGGTTGCGGAATCGACTGGCGACGCGGCTTGCTTGCGCCGGTTTAGGTCTTTCCAGGCGTTACTCCACCACATCTGCATCGAGCACGCGGTCCTGCTCCAGATAGTGGGAGACGGCGTATTGGGCTAGAAGCGGCGTCTGGAGCCGGATCTCAGCGCCGATCCATTCCCCTTGGTTGTGGGGCCCGTTGAGCGGATGATTGCAACGCCCGCCACTGCCGAACTGAGGACCGAAATCGGCACTCTGGATCTGGTCAAACTGCTTCAGTTCGCGCCAGGCTTCATCGCCCACCGTGCCGGAAACGTCAATCCTTAATCTGACGATAGCCATAGACGAGACCATTCACCTTCGAGACTCGTTCTTGGTCGCAACACTGCAGATGCTTGTGCTTCTTCCCCGAGCCGCAGTGCACCGGTGTTGTGGGTAGGACTGGGTAGAATTCAAGCGCAATGCATCTTTCTGCTCCGCAGAGAACTACTGCAGCTTCGCGTACCCCGCTTTGGCTTCTTTCCTGAGCACGACGGGCGATTTCCACGCTGGCGTATCGGGCGCTGCCGCGCCGCTTCGAGGCAATCAGAAAGTTTTAGAATTCGTAAGAAACGCCCAACGCAAATTGATGCTGGGCCTGCAGGTTTACTCCCTGCATGACATTTCCGGCCACCTGGGCTACACCAAGATCGATGGTCAACTTCGGTGACTCCACCCCCCAACCGTGGAGGGGCAGCGCCCCTGCCGGCACGATGCGAATTGCGTAAGTTATCGTGGTTGGTATCACGGCATCCGGCACGCCTTCAACGTTTCGAGGTTCCTGCAGAAATTCAGAGCCCAGCAGGATCGTGCTCTTGCCCGGCCCTTTCAGCGCGAACGCAGCCGCCCCGAACAGCCGTCCCTTGTACGCTGGAGCATTTCCCGCCAGACCGAGCAGCGAAGCATTCGTGGCCTTGAAGCCCAAATTGAACACCAAAGGAAGCTTCCGGATCTGCGTCACCGTCTTAGTGGCTACGACGTAGAAGTCCTGGTTGGTGGTTTCTTTGTTTGAGATGACGCCCCCGACATTTTGCACCTGGCTGCGTGCCACAAATCCCACGGCAAAGGCGGGCACCCAGGAACGCCTTTCGCGTAAGAAATTGAGTTTCCCGTGAAACGCATTGAAGCCGCTGCTCCATAGCATGCTCAGACTGGGCGTGTTGCCCTCCTCGTGGAGATCTCGCGAATATCCAAACTCGACACGGCCGAATGCTCCTTCAGTTATCGACACCTGATGAAAATCACCCAAGACGGGACCAGCGTTGAGGAAGTGATAAGCAACAACCGGTAAGCTCAGGCCTTTGTCCGTCGAAGGAACCGTATACGCGAGCGGCGTGACGAACACGCCGGTCTGTCCCTCCCAATTCAAGCTCTGAGCCGAGGCGATCGCACCAGTTCCCAGCACGACCGCAAAGAGCAATGCGCCAATCAGACCGCTTGCAAAATGCATCCCGCATCTGACCGCACCGGGTTCGGTTTCGCAGTAACGCATTTGGTTCGACATAATCCCCCCTCCTTATCGAGAATTAGACTGGGAGTCCTTTTGTCTCCTGAGGTTCCTTTCCTTCCACCGTTTCCTCGTCACCGCAATTTGCCCGGCTCTGCGGCTTTCTTCAACTGCCAAAGCTCGATAGTGCCGTCTTGGCTACCCGCAGCTACCCAGTTCCCGCCGGAATCGAAAGCGACGGTATAGATGGCGTGGTTATTCCCGGCTAGAGCCTGTAGCTCATGACCCGTCTCCACATCCCAGATCTTGACGGTCTTGTCCCAACTGCCGGAAGCCAGCCAGCGACCGTCAGGGGAAAAAGCAAGGCTGCTCACCACATTCCCGTGACCTGTCAGTTTGTGGACTTCGCGGCCCGTAGCGACTTCCCAAATCCTGACGCTCTTATCCGCACTCGCGGAAGCCAGCCAGCGACCGTTGGGACTGAACGCGACGGCGTAAACATTTTTCCTGTGACCGCTCAGCGTTCTAATTTCTCGTCCGGTAGATACCTCCCAGATCTCAATGGTTTTGTCGTCACCCCCAGAAGCCAACCATCGCCCATCCGGGCTGAAGGCAATATAGATCACCGACCTTCGGAGCGCGGTCAAATCGCGTACCGCTCGCCCTGTCGCAACGTCCCACAGTCGAACAGTCTTGTCATCTACGCCCGATGCCAGCCACTGGCCATCGGGACTGAAGGCAATCGAATAAACCCAGCTATCGCCCAAAACCCCCAGAGGCTTATTGCCAGGAAGTGTCCGGATTTCCTGTCCTGTCGCGGCGTCCCAAAGTATGACAGTGTTAGAGGAATTCTCTGTGGCCAGCCAGTGTCCGTCACGACTGAAAGCAAGAGCCTGGACCTCCTTCATCTTGCTGGCCATGGTGCCCAACTCCTGCCCCGTGGAGACATCCCAGAACTTGACGGTCTGGTCCCAGCTTCCCGAGGCTAGTCGCTGTCCGTCCGCGCTGAACGCCACAGCAGTAACCCAACTGGAGTGGCCTTTAAGAGTGCGTTCCAGCACGAAATCAGGAATGGAAGGAACTAGGGAAGGAATTAGGGAGTTTATGGGCGGAGGAATTGGCGAGACGAGCGCCACAGTCTTTCTAGGTTCCGCTAGTATCGGCGGCTCGAATGGCTCGAGTTTGGCTGCGATGCTAGAAGTCTGCGCCGCCACAACGTCCACACGTTGGTTGTAATCTTCATACCCATTCAACGTTAGCCGCAGGTTGTGTTGACCGGGATTAAGCGATGAAATTCTTGCCCGACCGTCTGCATCTATTGCGGCGGTTAGCTTGTCATCAATAAAAACTTGCGCTCCGGGCTGCGCCTCTTTGATGACAAGTATTGGGGAAACCAGACTGCTAATTTCTGTGTTGCGGCGTTCCACTCCTGGGGGCGTGGAGTCTGCCTGAGGCGCACTCGGTCCTGCTTCGGGCTGGCGGCTCTTCGTCTGATTTTTGTCCTGCTCCAGCGGGGGCGTAGGCAACTCAGGGGCTCTGCCCAACTTTTCTTCCTTGGTCTCAGATTTGGTCTCAGAGGCCGCAGCTTGGGCTCCACCTATTTCCATCACCGCCTCGTCCGTCCTTGCCTGAACTGAAGCGGGTGGAATCGACTTAGTGGACGACACCTTCCGCGGCGGGTGATGAGATTCTATGAAGAAGAGTAGCAACAGGAGCAAACCAAGGCCTATTGCCACGGCAATCCATCGTAGAACTGTGATCCAGCTCCCACCTGGGCTCCGAACGATGCTGGATGTAACGGCTTGCGAAGCGGATTTTCCTTCTTCAACCCGCGTAGTCGTCGCTGGGAAATCGACCAGGCGCTCCGCCGGGAACTGGACGAGCGGCCGTGGGGCTGTGGGCTGATTTTCGGCAGACGACGCCCCCTCCACTTGGGTGGAGACCAGCACCGGACCTGTAATCGGCTTCTCGTCCGGTGTCGGACCTCGAGCCAAAATTGGAGAGAGTATACCGGCGATGCGCTGCAGCTCGCTAACGTGTGCGGCGTTAAATGCAGATGGACGGCAAGAAAAGACCTCCACTATGCCAAGAACAGAGCCTTGTGCCTGGATAGGTACTGCTAGTGCCGAACGCAGGTGCAAGGCTCTGGCGACTGAACGCTCTACTCGAGCGTCATTTTCGGCATCTTCGCAAAGCACTGGCTGGCCGGTTTCCAGGCATTCTCTGGTAAAAGCCGCGTCGGGTTGTAGTCGTGAACCGACCGGAGGAGCTTGGCCAGTGCTGGCTTGACAGAAGACCCCTTCAGGTTCGCAGAGAGCAACTGCAACTCCATCGGCGCCCGTTAGCAAAACCACCCGCTCGACTGCTGTTGTCAAGGCCGCAGGTAACCGTTCATCGGCGTTGCCGCGCACTTCGAGCTCGGGGCTTGCATCATGTTTTCGTCTCGGTTCTGTTTGAAGCATCGCGGCCCCCGCTGAACCAGAACGACTTCTAGATGGTCTTTCGCTTGAGGGTGTCAACGACCTTGCTATTAGCAGTCGTGGGTTTGGCAACTAGCGTAGGCATGGAGGCTACCCCCTTCCAAGACTGGAAGTGAAAAGGACGGTCGCGGCGCGATGGACCCCAATTGCGCAATATAATATGTTGGATTGGCCTTGCTGGTCAATTGCAGAAGTTTGGTGCAAAGGTCAGGAGGGATGCCCCCGGGCCGCCCATGGCCAATTACTGGGTTGCCGCGGGATGCGGCTCTTCACTAGATTGACGTAAAGCGTATCGGACCCGGAAAAGTCAAAAAAGGGGGGCGGAAAATCGCCGCGCCGCCCGCGATCATCAATCGCATCGGCCTCGTGTCCTGCGCTGGTGAATCGGCCTTCGCAATACTGCCTCCTCGTCGCCGGCGCTCCGCGGCACGCTTCCGGTTAAGTGTCGTAGACTTGTGGATACCGGATGAATGGCCGCGCGTCAGCGAGCGCGGTCGGCGGCAATTGCGCGAATGGGAAAGCCGGGATGGGTTCGTAGTACGTCATAGTTTTTTGCACTAATTCGAAGGAAGACAAACATATGGATAAAAAACTCACCACCGCAGCGGGGGCGCCTGTCCCCGATAAGCAGGAGCAAAACATGTCAACCGAATCCAAGTGCCCGGTAATGGGAGGCGCTCGCACACATACGGCCGCGACGAATGTGGACTGGTGGCCGAATCAGCTGAACCTGAAGATCCTGCACCAGCACTCCCCCCTGTCCGATCCCATGGACAAGGAGTTCAATTACGCGAAAGAATTCAAGAGCCTCGACCTGAATGCCGTGATCAAGGACCTGCATTCCTTGATGACGGACTCGCAGGATTGGTGGCCGGCTGACTTTGGCCACTATGGGCCACTTTTCATTCGTATGGCGTGGCACAGCGCGGGTACGTACCGCATCGGCGACGGTCGCGGCGGGGCCGGGGCCGGTCAGCAGCGCTTTGCGCCGCTCAATAGCTGGCCGGACAACGTGAACCTGGACAAGGCGCGCCGGCTGCTGTGGCCGATCAAGCAGAAGTATGGGCGGAAAATCTCCTGGGCCGACCTCATGATTCTCGCAGGGAACGTCGCCCTCGATTCGATGGGCTTTAAGACGTTCGGTTTTGGCGGCGGCCGCGAGGACGTCTGGGAGCCCGAAGAGGACATCTACTGGGGCCCTGAAGGCAAGTGGCTGGCGGACGAGCGCTACAGCGGCGATCGTGATCTTCAGAATCCGCTCGCTGCCGTGCAAATGGGTCTGATCTATGTGAATCCGGAAGGGCCGAATGGAAAGCCTGATCCGGTTGCCGCGGCACGGGATATCCGGGAGACTTTCGCCCGCATGGCGATGAATGACGAGGAGACGGTTGCGCTCATTGCCGGCGGTCACACCTTCGGCAAAACCCACGGCGCTGCCGATCCGAACAAGTATGTCGGCCCAGTGCCGGAAGCCGCCGGCATCGAGGAGCAGGGCCTCGGCTGGGAGAACAAATTTGGCACGGGCAAAGGGGATGACGCGATCGGCAGCGGTCTGGAAGTCATTTGGACCACGACGCCTACGAAGTGGAGCAACAACTACTTCGCGAACCTGTTCGGCTACGAATGGGAACTGACCAAGAGTCCGGCCGGTGCGCATCAGTGGACACCGAAGAATGGCGCAGGGGCCGGTACGGTGCCGGATGCGCACGATCCGTCAAAGCGTAACGCGCCATCCATGCTGACCACTGACCTCTCCTTGCGATTCGACCCTGCTTACGAAAAGATTTCACGGCGCTTCTACGAGCATCCGGATCAGCTCGCAGACGCGTTTGCGCGGGCGTGGTTCAAGCTGACGCACCGCGACATGGGGCCGATCTCGCGGTACCTTGGCCCGCTCGTTCCGAAGGAGCCCCTGCTGTGGCAAGACCCTGTTCCCGCCGTGGATCATAAATTGATCGGGGAGAAGGACATTGCCGCTCTGAAGGCGAAGATCCTCAAATCCGGACTGTCGATCTCCCAACTGGTCACGACTGCCTGGGCATCGACGGCGTCGTTCCGCGGCTCCGACAAGCGCGGTGGGGCGAACGGAGCGCGCATTCGCCTCGCGCCGCAAAAGGATTGGGAAGTCAACCAGCCGGCCGAACTGGCGAAGGCTCTCAAGAAGCTGGAGGCAATTCAAAAGGAGTTCAACAGCTCCCGGTCCAACGGGAAAGGGAAGAAGGTCTCGCTCGCAGACCTGATCGTTCTGGGCGGCTGCGCAGCCGTCGAGGAGGCTGCGAAAAGGGCCGGGCACAAGGTGAAGATTCCTTTCTCGCCGGGGCGCACGGATGCTTCGCAGAAGCAGACCGACGTGCACTCATTCGCCGTAATGGAGCCGGCCGCGGACGGGTTCCGCAACTACCTCCGGAACGGACACCAAATGCCGGCGGAGGAGCTGCTGGTGGATCGGGCGCAGTTGCTGACGCTGACTGCCCCCGAGATGACAGTACTCATCGGTGGCCTGCGCGCCCTGAATGCTAACGTCGGGCATTCCAAACACGGCGTCTTCACCAACCGGCCCGAGACGCTGACGAATGATTTCTTCGTCAACCTGCTCGACATGAATACGAAGTGGGAGCCCTCCTCTACATCCGAAGGCGTGTATGAGGGGCGCGATCGCGCGACGGGCAAAATCAAGTGGACCGGCACACGTGTCGACCTTGTGTTCGGTTCGAACTCGCAGCTGCGGGCAATCGCGGAGGTCTACGCATGTGACGACTCGAAGAAGGCGTTTGTGAAGGACTTCGTGGCTGCGTGGAACAAGGTGATGAACCTTGATCGCTACGACCTTGCCTGAGCTCGGCGGAAAAGAGAGCTGTCCACTTGGTACTAACCCCCGTTCCTGTTGTTTGGATTGGCAAAAACGGAGGTTCGGTGGTTTTCGGCCAGCGAGACGTGAGGTAGTTCCGAAGTCGGCTTGTAGGAAGTTTCACCGGATCGGTAACGATAAGCGCCCTTCTGTCTAGGAATTAGGAATGAAGTCATTCCTGAATGGTCGGTCAATCGAAAGTAATTCGAGTGCGCAGGCCTCGTGGACGGTCAACTTCCGGCTTTGTTTCCTTTCTATTTAATTTACCTATGCGGCTGCCGACAGCATCGCTGGACTGCTGTTGCGTAGCGGTTCGTACACCTCACCGCTGACCCACAAGCGATGCAGCAAGACCACTAGCTTTCGTGCCACTGCGATGACGGCTCGTTTCTTCCCATTCTTCCCGCCACGCTCGGCCAGCCTCAGACGCCAGCGTCGCAGATCACTGTCCACGCCGAACGGCCCCAAAATGTGGTGCGCACCCTGTACGAGCAGCGTTCGAAGATAGGGATCCCCTTCTTTGCTGATATGCAGTTGCGGTTCACTCTGCCCGGCGTTTCGTCTGGTCGCAATCAACCGAATCAACAACGTCACCGTCAGCATCCGCAACACAAGAACCAAAGCCACCAAACCCCAGCTACTCTCGCCTAGTCCGCGTGCGGTAAGTTTTGCTCAGTCACCGACATTCCTGCGTCGTCGAACTGGAAGCCATTCCACGTAAGCGCCACAAAAGGCTGCTACATCAACCTGCGCACCATGATGGAATCAGGCGTGCTGCACCGATACCAACAGTTTCACTTGGAGCTTTGCAGCGGCTAGCGTGAATCGTCCGCAGGCTAGTTCGCCACCGAAGGCTGACAAGCCCTACATTGAGGTGCAGCAATGTCGAATTCAGAAGCACTGCGAATCGTTACCCCGTTGCGCCGGGGTCAGGAAGATGGCGTGAGCGAGGCGGTCGAGGCAACTCGGACTCCGATCGTGATGCAACAGTCGGCTAAGGCTCAGGACGAGGCAGTCAATGATTCGCATCCTGCTTTCTCTGCGTGGTGGGAGCGTTGGCGAAAAGCAAGGACTCGCTTCTCTCTCGTGGCGTCCATCGGGAGACATCCCTAAGCGCACCAGAGCGACGGTCGCCGCAGGGGAAGTCCCAGCGCATGGCATTCACTCCTAGCGGGCAGGCATCGATTGCTGCATTCGTATCGGGTTTGAGTTTGGATCGCCATCTGAAGAACAGAAGAACTAGTGAGTTTGACGAGGCGATGCCGAGGAACTACGCTCCAGCTAGCCATTTTCGCAATTCGTCATAAAAAGAAAGGCCCTCCCCCATGTCACTAGGAGAATTGTTCGCATCAATAAGAGAGCGCCGTCGTCGCTCAGCCCAGCAATCTCATGAAGAAGGGGCACAGATTATGAGACGGCTGCAAGAGTTACTTGCCGTTCCTACGCCGACGCAAGAGGTCGCAGCGTCCTTCACCAACGCCCGTATTGAAACCGACCCAGTATGCCTGCAAGGCGGACAACGCTGAAACTCCACGAGTGGCATCGGGAAGCACGACAATGCAGCGGTGCTGCTGGTGGCGAACAACGTCCTATAGAGTCCGGTCTCCGATTTTTACGGTCCTTCAAAGCTGACCGCGTGATCGGCCTCTGCCTTGCGAAGCGCAGCGTTTACCAGCCGGACTAGGTTTTCACCGCTCCTGATAACGTCGAGTTTCGATTTCTCGATATACGCCATCGCGCCTGCTTCCTTCAGTCTGTCCGCGTTACTCTGGGGGAGACTGGCAACCACGATCACAGGAATGCGGGTCGTCGCCGGGTCTTGCCGGAGAGCTTGCAGCACGTGGTCGCCGCGCAACTTGGGCAACAGCTGGCAACGCTTAATTCTTGGACCTAATTGGACCTTGAATTGTATTTGGGTGAGAAGCTAAATGATTGGAATGATTAGGTGGAGTTGGTTGCGGGGGGTGGATTTGAACCACCGACCTTTGGGTTATGAGCTAAACGATCAACAGCTAAGTTGTTGTTGATACTACTGCTCTTCCCTTCCCGCACCCTGCCAATACCTGCCGAATTACCTCTATTTTTGTGTCCAATTTGTGTCCAACTTTAATCCGCGCCGACGTTCGCCAAATCGTTAGAGCGGATCACGGGAGGAGACGAAACTGGAACTTCAAGATAATCACGGCAACCTATGTGCGAGCGCCGTAGAGGTTCTCCGTGCAGTCCCGCCGCAGTCTTTCAATCCGACCGCGATGAGTCAGTGGGAGGGGCGTCCGGTTGTTCGTTCTCCAAAACAACTGCGACCCCATCCCGCACTGGAGGAAATTGGCTGGACCGGTGTAATAGACGAGTTCAACGACGCTGCCCGGCTGAATGAACAGTCCGTCGCTGATCCGCTTCTTGTTACCACGAACGGGACGATTCTCGCCGGCATCGGGCACTGGCAGTCTGCGATTTCCAACGGTACGCACGCACTAAACTGCATTGAGTATCCGCTCAGTGAGGATGAATCCCTACGGTTTATCATCCGCCAGTATCAGCCCCGGCGCGGATGGAATGCATTTATCCGCATTTGCCTGGCGCTCACACTGGAGCCCAATCTCCATCAGAGGGCGGTCGACAACATGAGGAAAGGAGGCAAGTGTAAGGGTTCGACAAATTTGTCGAAGCCTGCCCGCATCGAGGTTCGTCGGGAGATCGCCAACGCCGCTGGCACTGGCACTGGCAATGTAGACAAGGTGAAGGCGATTTTGCGCAGCGCCCACCCTAACATCATCACTGCATTGCAGAATGGCTCGCTGAAAATCCATCGCGCCTGGAAGTGGTGCAGGCTCCCGAAATCGCAGCAAAAAGAAGAGTTTGCAAGCTACGAGGAAGAACAAACCCGTCACAAGATCTTGCGGGAGTTTGGCGACGGACGATCCCGTGCATCGTTCGGCCTTCGCCAAGTCCTCGAAGCGTTGCAGTCGGTTGGGATTTGTCACCCAGGCCAGATCATCGTCCGTGGCGGCACGAGACGAGAAACCATCGTCATCCTCGGCCAAGACTTGATTGAGAAAATCAAGGCCATGGAGGATGCTACTCGTCATGCCTGAGCCTTCCGGGTTTCCTAAACGCAGTTCATTGCAGCGGATTCTGATTGAAGGCCGCAAGCACTGGGATCACGAGGGCTATGACCCTGACTGCCGCGCCAGATTCCTGCGCATTGATTCAGTGCAAGACCCCGGAATTAGGCCAGCGCGTCTATGCGTCTGAGAACGAAGAGCGTACTTTCTGCAACACATGCAAATCACCTACCTGCCCCAGCTGCGGCCACTGGTCCACCGTGCAGTGGCAGCGCGAACGCTGGTGCGCTATTCCGGAAGGACCGTACCGGGTCATCACTCTGACCATGCCAAATACACTGTGGCCTCTGTTTGCCTCTAACCCACAACTGTGCCGCAAACTGCACGAGATTGCTGCCGGAGTTATCGTTGGCTATGCCAGAGCGCGCAGAGGCATCGAGATTGGGGTCATGCCGATCTTGCACACGTTCAATGGGAAATTGGAGCTCAACTCACACGTGCATGCTCTGGTAACGGCTAGAGATCTGCAAACGCTCGCTTCTCAAAACGGGTCAAACATCTTCTTCGATCGAAACCAGCTGATGCGAAGCTGGAAGCGGCTCATCATTGCTCTTCTTCGCGCAGCACTTGAATCGGCTTGCCTTGAGTCAGGAATGGATCATGATGAGGTGGAACGTCTCCTACAACGCGAGGAAATTCGCAACTGGAAGGTCCACGTCCAAGCCTTCAACGGAAAGGAACACTTTTTGCGCTATGCCGGCCGTTACGTAAGGCGCCCACCCATCGCAGAACGGCGGATTGTTGCCATCTCTAATGGATCTGTGCGTTTCTGGTACAAGGACAAACGCCGGCGACGACGAGAAACGGTAGTGTGCACTGTTGAGGAGTTCATCGATCGTTGGGCGCAGCACGTACCAAAGCGCTATCGCCATTCGGTGAGATACTTCGGTTTGTTTGGTCCACGCCGCTGGAGTCAAGTATCTACCGCGGCTTTTGCGCTGATTGGAGAGAAACAGCGACCGCGGCCCAATCGTCGCCCGTGGGCACTTGCCGTTGAACGTCTGTCCGGTCGAAACCCACTGATCGACCATAAAGGAGGCCGGATGACGCTCGTCCGGCATCTGGCCTCTGCAGCAGCCTTAATACGCAATGTGATGTCCGCCAACGGATCCCGCCCGCCAGCGAACGAAAGGCACCAGCATTGACCAGTCATCCACAACCCAGAGGGCTGAAAAATATTTCCAGCTGCGATTTTCCCGCTAGCATACTCTCTTGGTCGAAGAACAACGCCGTTCCGCACCACAGCACGACCACAACACGGAAAGATCACCCATAAGATCACAAGATTGCGGCTTGTTTCTCGTTCCTTCTCCTCCATCCGTCTCGCCGGAAAAGAGGAAATTGTTTTTTGATTCTCCTAGTAATCGAGCTAGATCCCCTCCCGGTGCAGTTGCTCCCGGCAAGGTCTCGCCTGCAGTATTCAGAAGTGTCAAAACGATGTAAACATCCTGATCAGCGGTCAACGTCCCGACCCCGCCAACGCTAAGCGCTGCCGCGGGTGGCGGAGGCAGCCGGTTGGCGATAACCATCGTCTTCTCTTTCCAGACCACGCCATTGTCGTTGACCGTGCCTGCTTCCGTGAGCGGCCAGACGGGTTGCACTTGCCCGGTGGTTCCCGCATTTTGCGCCTGGTAAGTGTGGCCGTTCCCAGTGTCCGGAGACGAGGGGCAGCACACTTCGCCCGCAAGGATCGGCGTTCCCGGCGCCCAGTACCAACCGAAGGGTTTCATGCCGAAGGGATTCAGCGTCTTCGCTTTGGGGTCCATAGTGGACGTGCCACTCAGAGGCTTTTTGAGGTCGGAGTAGGCGGAAAGACTTTGTTGGCAGCCGAGACTTGGATGGCATGCGCCCCTTGTGGTTCTTGGAAGTTCGTCTGCGGGAATGCAACCATGGCCCCCGAGCCGACGGGCGATTCGTACTGTGACCCCACGGTTGGCTGAAAGGCAAGCGGGAACTGAAAGTCGGGATCGGTCGCCGATTCCGGCTCGGCACATCAGTTCGGTCTCAGCCCAGGCCAAATCGCCTGCCAGAACACCCGGGGTGTCACGCAGCTGCGGGACGCGGCTTATCTTCGGGCGGCGTTTCAATATCCTCCAATTTCTGCACGCGATGCAGGAACACGTATGCGGCGAGCACACTAAGCATCAACAGCGAAAGAATCATGACGAATAGCGCGAAAGCAGCCACATTTCGGATGGGGCCTGTGATCTCACGCTCTTCCTGATTGGCCACGACGATCCACGGAAGGTTAGGGAACGCGTCCTTCAATCCGACATCGGCGAACCCGACGAGATATTTCTCGCCCTTGGGAAACGTGGTGAAAAGGTATCCGGTTTCGCGACCCCGCAGGTTCCCGAGAGAGTCGCGGATCGCGCTGTATTCTTCGGAGTGAATCTTCATGGATGGAGTTACGCCGGGTGCCTGGATGACGGTTCCATCGTCGCGCACCAGGAACAGTCGCCCGGTACGTCCGGTCTGCTGCCGGTTCAGTTGCGCAAACAGCGGCGAGACATCGATCAGAGCGGTGACCGCACCGATGAACCTGCCTGTGCTTTCCTGCAGGATGGGGTAGGCGATGCTTATGTAGGGCAGGCGGTTCTGTTCATCATAGCGCAGATCGGCGACGTGGATTGCGCCCTGCCCTTGGGAGTACAGCACCGCCCAGTACCCGCGATCGGTCTGGAAGTAGTGCACAGGCTTATCCGTTGCTGCGACGGTGGCGCCGCTGGCATCCGCGACGGTGACTTTCAGCAAGCCTGGATTCAGCTCCCTCATGCGACGGAGTTGGCGGGCCAAATCGGAGGCAAGGATGTTTTTCGCCAAGGCATCGCCCTCCGAGTTGTTCCATTTCTGCTCCAAGGCTTCGACCTTTCCAAGGACGGCGTCCTCGGAAAGGCGCTCGTATTGGTGGTTCGCAGAAGCAACGGCCTGAACGACACTGGGGTTGTTGGCGATCACGCTCACGTCCCGCAAGCGCACTGCGATGAATTCGGAGGTAAGCTCAGCTGCGCTGCGGGTCATGTAGCGGATATTTTCGCCGGCCATCTCGCGAATCTGGCTGTCTGCCTGCAACGCTACATAAAAGCCGAACACGGTGAGCGGAACCAGAATCAGGATCAGACCGACAAGCACTCGTTGGAGAGAAGTACGTAGTTCCAGAGAATCGAGGGGCATGGGAACCTCCTGTACGGCCCGACGGGCCGTCGTGCTGGATCGAACATTGATTGCACCTGCATCGCTTGGGAGAGCGGAAGAGACAGGTGCGCAGCTTCAGAGTAGCCCGTTCAAAGCATTCTGTCTGTGATTAACCTCACAGGCTCGTCCCGATCAATTTGCTGGCTGTTCCTCTGCCGGTGGAGCAGTTGGCGTGATGGCATGGCAGCGCCGCGTGTGGTCGATCGCTGCCATTCATCGCGGCGCTTGCATCGAGAGGAAGTCAGTGGTCTCAACATCAACCAACAGGAACAGCAATTTCCTCAAGACTCAGCTCGACCTTGAGAACTGACCTCGAGGAGTGTCAGCAGCGAAGCTCCGACACCGGGTCCCGGGCTGGTTGCGTGACTCTGAGACGGTCCACAACAGACTCGAGAAGCTTCTCCCTCTTACGCAGTGCAAGCTTGAATTCGCGATGGTCCGTATGTGAGATCTCTCTCAGCAGTGCACTATGCCTTTCACTAAGAATCTCCAACAGAAGTTCCCTTTCCTCTATGGTTAACATGAGTTCCATAATTCCTCCTATGGTGTCAGCGCGACGGTGGCAGATCGCTGGACCATGCGTCCGCAGCAATCAGCCATTTCTTTCCTACGCGTCTCCACACAGTGAGATACTTGCCGTGATCTTCTTTTCTCATCTCGCCATTCACTGGCACGTTCATGCGATATGTGCCCACGTCCCAGGCAACAGGCCCTTGTTGCTTGATATAAGTGACGTCAAAGGCAAGGTCGGACACACCATGGCTGAGCGGCGCCTTCAGATACTCTCGAATCGAATCGCGTCCGTGAACTGCTGGGTGGTGTGGTGGAAGGTAAACGGCATCCGGGGCATAGGCGGCAACTACTTCGTCCAACTCCCCGGCGTTCCAATGGCGAGCCCAATCATTGCCGGTCTGGCGGATCATGCCAGCCGCATCGACGGCTCTGGTTTGGGCAATCGTGCGGTCTCGTTTTGTTCTAGCGCCTTGGCTGCGCTTCTTCGCAGTCCTTCGCATGGTAACTCTCCTTCCTATCCCCAACATAACCAGGCCTACTTGGGGACCAGGGAGACCAAGGCTGGTCTTCGGAGAACGAGGTCCAGAACTGGGCCAAATGAACGTCGCCAGTCGAGGTCCCGAATCGAGACTCGATCAGCAAATTGAACTTTTCATCTTTAATTCTAGGCCTGGCCGACCGCAGACTCAAGACCTCTGCAAGGTGATCACCAGGGGTTGCGGCTCCAAAACGGGCCTTGGCTTCTTTCAGAATGGGACGGCGGGGTCGGCTTCTTTCAATGTAGAATCTCGTCTCTTTGTGCCAAGAACCTGCTCTGGCACTGTTTCGCTGCCGATAGCAATTCGCTGAACTCAGGCGTTCTACTTGGGCAATGTGCGGCTCGAAAATGTAACCCGGTACCTAGAGTCCATTCAGCGGGAGTAGCGAGACGGCGATGGGCTCACTTTCGACTCTCTGACGGCAAGAGGTCCTCTTCCCACTTCTCCACGTTTGGCGGAACGACACCCTTGAGCAAGGCGACGAAAGCGTCGAGGGTTTTGCGAGCGTCGCCAATCAAGTAATAGAACGCTTCCCAGTTATCGCTATCCTCTCCGTCGTGATTCGGAATCACATATTGGAAGTGCCACGCCCCTTGCAGTTCGCGGTAGGCACTTGAGGCACGAGTCTCCACGTTTTCCAAGTCCTTCGCCGATAGGTCTCCTTTTTGGCGCCGAGTCCGCCGCAAGAGCTTGCGCCGCATGATATCTGTGAGGAGTTCCTGAAGCGACACGTTACGCTCAGGCGCCTTTAGGAAAGCGATCTCTTCCCCTGAAAGCGGGGAAAGAAAAATACTGAGTCGGTTAACGCCCACGAAGCGAGGATGCGTCTGCAGCGCCCGGGCCACATTTGGGTGCCCCTCGAAGAAGACGTCTCCGCGTCGCAGTAAAGACTCGAGTTCCTGAACATCCAGTGCTTGTCGGTCATCACGCGCCTCCAACACCGCGTATCGATTGACCTTCCTCAACGCTTCAACCTGTCCCCGCGTGCGAAAATGATAGTCCACGCCGTCGAGTTCGCCGGGACGTGGAGCGCGGCTGTTCACGAGCACTAGTCGGTGAAACTGCGTGCGCAGCTCAGGATAGAACTTGCCAAGGGACTTGTAGAGCGGACTCTTCCCGACACAGGAAGGCCCGCTAAGAATTACAAGGCGTCCGGTCTCGTCAGGGCTCATTGTTTACCACCTCGTGGAGAATATATAAGAGAATGCTGGGTCGGCAGAATCCTCCCCCTCGCGTTCTTATGAACTACGCGCGTGCTCTGAATCGTATGTCGGATCGATTGTGTCTCAGACGCGATACCAGTCTTCGCGCGTCAGCGGCAAACCACTGTCGCCGTGCCGTGGCCTGGCGAGCAGCGTCTGGTACAGGTTCAGGCGACCAGTGCGGAATCCATGGGCCGCACCCGCCATGTACAGGCGCCATATTCGATAGGTGGCATCGTTGGTGATGCGGCGCGCCTCCTCTGCCCGGGCCTCCAGCCGCCGGACCCAGTGGTGGAGTGTCAAAGCGTAGTGCTCACGCAGGCTTTCGGCATCCCGAACTTCGAAGCCGCTCAGCTCCGCCGCTCGAAGGCTTGTGCTGATCGGCAGCAGTTCGCCGTCGGGAAACACGTAACGATCAGTAAACGACGGCCCCCGCCTACGATAGTCAGCGGAGTAGGAAATCCCGTGGTTCAGAAATACACCACCCGGCCGCAACAAACTGCAGGCCTGGCGGAAGTACTCCGGCAGGAGCTTTTCCCCGACGTGCTCAAACATGCCCACACTCACAATCTTGTCGTACTGCT
>Ga0316363_10000759_pt1 | contig 35667 bp, 26 predicted proteins | sample Sb_taG_3_FD_200459 | JGI IMG/M metagenome (GOLD analysis project Ga0316363, IMG submission 200459) | Peat soil microbial communities from Weissenstadt, Germany - Sb_50d_a_PC metaG (v2) (version 2) | ecosystem: Environmental > Terrestrial > Soil > Wetlands > Peat | place: Germany: Weissenstadt...
AGCAGAGAGACTTGCCCTCGCGAAAAAGCGAGTCGTAAGGATACTGCGGACTTATGTCGTCGCAACCGAGCGAACTCTTGAGCAGAAAATCTCTGACGCCGGCCTACCAACCAAAGAATCGAGCCCTTACGTAGCGTGGGGTGATGCAAGAATAACCGAGATGAGGAGGGAAATGCGGAAGCGCATGAGTCCCGCAGAAGTGGAGCTTGAAAAATCGATAAGCTATCGTGTTGTCGAAACACCGGCAATCAACGCCGTTGCTATCACAAGATCGGTAAACGGCAGGCGGGAGATTCTAGTTTCGACCGCTCTGTTGCAGCTTATTGATGCGGTCGTGACGATGGAAACAGTCTCGGTACTTTGGAATAGAACGGGCTGCATTGATCACTACCTTGAATACATTCAATCTACAGCGAATTCGAATGGCTTACTGATCATGGATGGGCTACCGGGCGTCGGTGGGCAGCAACCGTTTCCGTACATGAAGTCTCACCCGTCGATATGCGCCCAAGTTTCTCCCGACGTGATAACGAATGACGTGCGGCAAGCTGACTCCCTGAGGAGCGCTGCAATTTACCAGTCGATCAAATGGGTGCTGCTTCATGAGTTCGCCCATCATCTCCACAATGACGTGCACTCGACAGACCTCAGAATGGACAGGGAGCAAGAGCGCAACGCAGACTCTTACGCCACACTTGGATTGCTTCATCCTCCGGAAGACCCTATTCAGGCCGCTGCCGTGATCTTAATTTTCTGCTCATTGGAAGGCTTCCAAACGGATGGGGCGAAAGGAGATCACCCATCTGGGGTTGAAAGGCTAAAGGCAATGGTTGAGGCGACCCGATATTCGCCTCAGTTTAAGAAGATTCTAGAAGGTGCCCCTCCGGCCCAAAGAGAGCAAATGGAGTCAAGTCTCGACAAACTTGCTCAGATGACGGCAAGTTCTCCAAGTGATTAGACTTTGTGGGTGTTTTAATCCTCCTGTCATATCTGCCTGCTACACTGTTCTGCGCTGCGTTCTGAAGTTTTGCTGTTGATCTGGGAAGGTCAGCCACCTCATGGGTGCCAAGCTCACTGGGGCAGAACTCAACGCAGCATTCAGCTAGGACTTGCGCTTCTGTTTTGCCCATCGCGCTTTCTGCGCGAGGCTGATCTTCTTGCGGGCTGCTGCACTCAGGGTATGTCTGCCACGTTTCGAGCCGTTAACGCTAAGACTCCCCAAGGCCGTGAGAGCCGCGTCAATGCGATGGACTTCCTTTTGCGCTCGTTCACGTTCTTTTCTCAATTGCTGCACCACGGCGGACAGGTTTCCCATTTAGGTGTTCCCCCTCGATTGAATTGTAAGCGTCAGACTAAGACACGGTTGACGGGTTGAGCCCGCTGCAAGTGTCAAAACGATGTGGTGCTCTAAAGGTCTAGATGGCCGTAAGACGACAATACCAGCAGTTTCATTGACCTCGCTGACCAAGAGGCCTAGCATTCGTGGTCAATGGTGTTCTTCGATCAAATTGCAGGCCCGACCGTTGGCCGCCTGCTCCTGGTTGTTCTGGGCCTCCTGCTTGTGCTGCCGATCTCGAACCTCTCGATCGCCCAGACCACGACCAGTGGTGGACTTGCCGGCGTTGTGACCGATCCGAGCGGCGCGGTCGTGCCCGATGCCGATGTCGAGATCAAAGACAACACCAAAGGCACACACCAATCAACGACAACCGATCGAGAGGGGGTGTACCGCTTCTTCTTCCTAGCTCCCGCGAGATACATGTTGGCCGTATCGCATGGCGGTTTTCGAATGGAGAGCCGGGCGGTGAATGTTCTGCTGGGGCCTCCGGTGTCCGTGAATGTTACACTGCAGGTCGCGAAAGCGATAACCACGGTGACGGTGACGACGGAGGCGCCACTCATCCAAGCGGAGAATGGCGACGTCTCCACGACGATGAATCAGAAGCAGATTTCTGAGGTGCCGAATCCCGGCAACGATCTTACTTACATCGTGCAAACGGCTCCTGGGGTGATCATGAATACCGATAGCCAGGCCACGGGCGGCATTCAGGCAGGTGTCCCCAATTTTTCGATTCTGGGGATGCCCGGCTCTTCTTACAGCTACACCATAGACGGCATGAGCATTACAGACAATGCTCAGAACTTCGTTGCAGGCGGGTCCCTCGGGCTTGTCTTGGGGCAGAATCAGATTCAGGAAGCAACGGTTATCAGCACCGGTTACTCGGCACAGTTTGGGGGCGCGGCAGGCGGCAACATAAACTACATGACCAAGTCTGGCAGCAATGGCTTTCACGGGAACGCGCAATATTATTGGAACGGCCGCGTGTTCAATGCCAACGATTGGTTGAGCAACGCACTCCTTGTTCCACGCCCGTTCTCTATCGCAAATCAGTGGGCTGGCTCATTCGGAGGACCCATCAAGAAGGACAGATTATTCTTCTTCATCGACAGCGAGTGCCTGCGACTACTCATTCCGCAGATTTTCACAGTCGCGATGCCAAGCGCGGATTTTGAGTCTGCAACCATCGCCAATATCGACTCCAGGTTCGGTTCAGCATCGGCTTCGGATGCTTTTTATCACCAGATCTTCAATCTGTACAACGCGACTCCGGGAGCAGCATCCGCCGTCCCCGGTGGACTCGACCCGGTTGGCGACCCGACCGGTTGCACTGGGTTCATCGGCCCGAAGTCTGGTCAAGGCCAACTCGGGGTTGACCTCCCATGCGCCCGGCATTTCATCACAACCCGCGGCCGTCCCAATCAGGATGCGCTCACATCTGGGCGGTTGGACTGGATCCCGACCAATAGCGATCGCATTTTTTTGCGCATACAAGGAGAGCAGGGCCGGGGCGCGTTTTACAGCGATCCCATCAGTGCGGCGTTTGACGGCGATTACGATGTTTCATTGTGGCAAGGGCAATTGGTGGAGACGCATACCTTTGGTCCAACGGCGGCAAACCAGTTTCTGGTAGCAGGGTCAGATCATTCTTTCTTTTGGCAAACAAGTCATCCCGCACAAGCTCTCGCTGCACTCCCCAGGGCCTTGAATTTCAATGTTCCGGGCACGTTCAATGGTGTCGGAACAAGCGGGATTGGCCCTTACGGTTGTGATTGCAAACAATATCAAGCTTCCGATGATGTAGTGAAAACCTGGGGCAAGCAGAAATGGGGATTTGGCGTGAACTTCGCCCGAATCTCTTGGCACATACCGCCCAATACAGGAAACTCACTGGGAACCCTGAGTCCACAAACACTCGATGCTTTTTATCAAGGCGGTATGGATCCGGTTACGGCGTCTACCGATTTCACCTCGCTGACGCAGTCATTCACCTCGCGATCCGCAATTTCGGCTTCGTTCGTAAACTTTGCAGCCTACGGACAGGATGAATGGCATGCGTCCCCCGATCTGACACTCACCTTCGCACTTCGCGCGGAACATTACTCCAATCCTCTTTGTGAGAGCCATTGCTTCTCCAGGCCCAGAGTTCCGTTCGAATCAATGAGCCATGATCCTGGCCAGCCGTACAACCAGGCGATCCTCAGCAATCAGGACCATGCTCTGCTCGGTCTCGACAATATCCTGTGGTCACCGCGCGTCAGCTTTGCCTGGCAACCCTTTGGGGTTTCTCACAACAGCGTGCTGCGCGGAGGCGTGGGCGTCTTTTACGATCCGTTGCGAGCGGGGTTGTCCGAATCCTTTTACATCAACGCACCGAACTTCAACGTGTTTAACGCGTTTTCCGGCAACCTCGCTCCGAACGAAACCAACAACCTGTTCCAAGTCACCTCTGCGTCTAATACCGCCTTTGTCAACGGCTTCGCAGCAGGGAGCACATTGGCTCAAATGAAAGCCAGCGTCCCGAACTTCGCTCCACCGGGTCTGACAACTTCCGAGAGAACACTGCATTTGCCGCAATACCAAAGGTGGAGCCTGGAGTGGCAACAAGCGCTCGGGGCTCACACTTCGGCAAGTGTCGGTTATTTTGGGCACCATGGCATTCACGAGGCGTACACGAACCCGAGCGCGAATGCGTTCGGCTTCGGTTCGCTTCCTCCCGGACCCTGTATTAGTGCGCCTGTTCCACCATGCAGCGATCCTCGTTTCAGCCAAGTCAACCAGTACCGCTCTGATGCAATCTCCAATTACAACGGTATGGTGGCTTCGTTCCGACACCAGTTCACGCGTTTGGGTAACGGGCTGGTTCAGGTGAATTACACGTACAGCCATGCCTTCGACGAAGTCTCGAACGGCGGATCCTTCGGGTTTACATCCGGCAGTTCCATTAATCCGCAGGATCCCGCGAATCTGCGCGGCGCTTACGGGCCAGCAGAATACGACGTGCGCCATTCCTTGAACGCGAACTATGTGTGGGAGTTGCCGGTGAAAACAGCGCTGGGCGGCCACGGTCCCGAATACCTGGTGAAGGGATGGCAGATTTCCGGAACGATTTTTGCCCGCACTGGGTTTCCCTACACGGTATTCGACCGTGCTGAGTCTGGCAGTCTTGCGCAAAACAACTATTACGGACAGATCTACGCTGTTCCTGTCGGACCTCTGCCTGCCGCTTCTTCCTGCGGCGAAGGGGCTGCGTTTACTCGGCCGGTACACCCTTGCCTGCCCCCACAGTTTTCCGTGATGAATGGAACTACAGTGCCCAATCCCAATGCGCTCTTCATACAGGCAACCTGCGAAACAGGATTCAACACCGGGACCTTGCCGGGCCCATCCGGTCCGTGCAGCGGTCCTGCTGTGTCGTTCTCGCAGGGTAGAAACCGTTTCCGAGGGCCCGGTTACTTCAACACTGACTTCGGCATAATGAAAAGCACGAAAGTCCCAGGCTGGGAAAATGCCACGTTTGGGATCGGGTTTCAGCTTTTCAATCTTTTCAATCATCCCAATTTTGGATTTCCGGACAACTGGACCGACGTAACGTTCGGTCAGATCTTTTACCTCGCGCAACCACCTACTGGCATCCTGGGCTCCGGCCTAGGAGGTGATGCGGCTCCAAGGATGATTCAGCTGAAGGCGCAACTGCAGTTCTGAGTACGAAAGCGAGCCCTGCCCATATTTCTTGCGAGACCAAATCAGAAGTTTTCCATCATCCAAAAGTTGTTGTTACTACTCCAGTTCACGATTGCGAGATGACGGCCGTCAGGTGATGGCCTTGCCCACATCCCACCGCCACCGCGATTCTGCCATAGAACGTGTGTGCGGCCGTTCAGTTCCAGGTACGAGAGAACTGTGTTGCGCTTCGCTTCATCAGTAACATACAGCCCCATGCCATCCGCGGCCCAAAAGATGTCGCCCATCAAGCGATTGAATTTTGCAGGGATTACGTGTTCCGCCTGCCCGCGCAGGGAGAGGATGTGGATGGGCCCCTGCGGGTTACTGCTCACAGCCAGCCGTGTACCGTCGGGAGAGACATCGAAAAATGAAAATTCCCCCTCGCGCTCAAACCGGGTAAGCTCCCGGCCTCGACCTTGGAGAGGATCTATCGCCGTAAGAGTCACGTGCTTGCCATCTTCGGTCCGCTCACCCAGCACGCAGGTGCTGGATGGTGGTCTAGAACACTGAATCCCACCCCCCAAAATCGTAGTTACCACCTCCGGCTGTCCCCCTTTGAGAGGAATCCGCATGAGCCGATCTGGTTCTTTTGTGTCCCCGGGTTTCCAGGGAATACCGAAGAGCCACTTGCCATCGGGAGTTACAGGCGTATCGCGAAAGCTACCGGCTCCAGTGGAAATGAGTTCCGGCGTGTCATCGTCGAGCGACTGCTTGTAAATCGCGAACTGCCCTGTGCGATCGGAGGTGAAAACAATGCTCTTGCTATCGTTCGTCCAGTCCTGTGCGTAGTTATTACTTTCATCCAAAATGAAATGTCGGGGTTCTCGTAAGCGCCTTCCACTCGCTTCAAGGTCAGCCACGTATACGGTGCCGTGATTCGCCCCGGCGCTCAAGAACGCCAGCCGCTTGCCATCGGCGGTTGCGTTCACCTGGTTGTACACGCAGAATCCTGTCCAGTTTGTCAGCCGCCTGGGTTTCTCGATAACCTTGCCGGTGTGCAGGTCCAGCCGCATCGCCCAAAAATTGCAGACGTCTTCGGTTGAAGCGGTACCAGAACTAGTTTCCGCAACTTGGTAGATCAGACGACCGTCGGGCAACCAGGAAAAATCGCCTCGAAGATTTTTCGGCATTTCGGGAGAGCTAAGAACAGTAACCGGCGGCCCACCATGTACATTGCGGCTCAAGAAACTGTCGCCTGAAGAATCTGTCTTGATGTAGAGTGCGCGTTGGCTGTCCGGCGACCAAAGAAATATGTTAATCGACCTATTCTCATCGGTATCAATGAGCTTGCGAGCTTGCTCGCCGTTGGAGTCCATCAGCCAGATATCGCGTTCGCCAAGTTTTCCGAAGTTTGTACTGAACGAAATCAGAGCGCCATCTGGAGAAACCGACCATGCGATGGCATGTTCGCGAAGCTTACGTGGCGCTGCGTTCAACCTCGAGAAAATCCAAATGTCAGAAGTTCGCGATGACCAAGCGTCTACGCTCTCGTTTAATGGATGGGAATTCGCAAGAAAACGCGTATTATCCGGAAACCAGGCAAGATCGGTGATTTCCCAGTTCAGACTATCTCTCTTTACATCAGGCGGCTGGGGAATAGCTTGCGTGGTTCCGGTTTCGATCTCTTTGACGTGCATTCCTTGCGTGTCAACATACGCGAGGTATTTGCCGTTGGGCGAAATCGCCCCGCTGCTGACAGGATTCTCTGAGGAGTTGCTGGTGAGTTGGCGAAACTTGATGTTTGGCGGAACTGCGTTGGACGGCGGCTGCCGTCTCTCAAACCAAACCGCCGTCAGAACCAGCAGGGCGAAAACGGGCGCACCGACCATGACGAACCAGCGGAGCGGGCTTCTTGGCGCCATCTCATGTTTCAAAGTCTCCAGGTCGGAACGCACTTCCGGCGCACTCTGGTAACGCGCGTCGCGATTCTTTTCGAGCGCCTTGGTGATGATCTTCACTAGTTTCGCTGGAAGTTTGGGGTTCAATTGCCGCGCTGGCACAGGTGTTTGCGTGAGGATGGCATTATGGAGCGCCGGCCCGGTGTCCCCTTCAAATGCGCGATGTCCGGTCGCCATTTCATAAAGCACGAGGCCAAAGGAAAACAGATCGGTTCGCGCGTCTAATCTTTCGCCACGCGCTTGTTCTGGAGACATATAACCCGCCGTCCCCATTGCCACGCCAGTTCGGCTGAGGAAGGGATCGGGTGTCGCGGGCAGTGCGACTTCCTGGGTTGCTCGGTTGGCGTTTCCGTCGCCACTTTCATGCTTCGGGTCGTAAGCTTCCTCGGTTGCACCATGAGCAAGTTTCGCCAACCCAAAATCCAGAATCTTGGCTTGGCCTTGGCTGGTCACAAAAATATTTGCAGGCTTTATATCGCGATGGATGATGCTCTTCTTGTGCGCGGCATCCAATCCGTCCGCTATTTGAATCGCAAGGTCAATTACCTGTCCGATGGGCAGCGTATGTCGGTTCGCTGACGTCGTAATTGAAAGCGACTTCGACCCTTCGAGTCTCATGCTCTCTAGCAGTTCCCGCAGGGTCTGCCCTTCCAACAGCTGCATTACAAGAAAAGGCTTGCCCCCGTGCTCTCCGAATTCGTAAATCGGGCAGATGTTGGGATGTTCTAGAGCAGATGCCGAACGCGCCTCTCGTTCAAAACGTGCCAGCGCTGCAGGATCTTTTGCCGATTCTTCGGGCAGGAATTTGAGTGCCACCAGGCGGCCTAACTTGATGTCCTCCGCTCGGTACACCAGTCCCATACCTCCTCCACCGATGCCATCCAGGATGCGGTAATGAGAGATGGTCTGGCCGACCAAAGGAAACCCGACTGCATCAAGTTCGGAGCGCACCGCGACTTGCACGTAATCGCCCGCTCTTCCGTCGCAAGAAAGCAATACTTCTACTTCTCGACGCAGCGCCGGATCATTGCTGCAAGCCTCATCTAGCAGGCCGCTGCGCTCTGTGGGATCGCTCTCCGCGGCACGATGGAACAACTCTTCGATTTGTGCCCAGCGTTCGGGATTCAACTGGCACCTATCCACTCTGCATTTCGTGGAGAAGCCACGCTTCCGCCATCCTCAAGTCACGGCGGACGGTGACGGCAGACACGGCCAACGTTTGGGCGATCTCATCCATGGAGAGCCCAGCGAAATAACGGAGTTCGACGGCCCTGCATTTCCGTGGATCGAGCTCTTCGAGCGCCTTGAGACCGCTGTCGAGAGCCACGAGGTCCCGGCTTCGCTCGGGCTGAAAGCTCACCACGTCCTCCAGTGACACTCTGCGCCCCGCCCGTTTGCCGGCTTGCCTCTTGCGGGCGTGGTCCACAAGGATCTGACGCATCAGCCGCGCTGCTACCCCGAAGAAGTGCGACCGTCCCTGCCAGTCAGGGCTTTTTTGGTCCACAAGCCGAAGATAGGCCTCATGCACGAGCGCAGTTGGTTGCAGGGTGTGCCCTGGGTTTTCCTTGCGTAGATAGCTCGCGGCAAGTTGGCGGAGCTCCCGGTACACGAGCGGCGTGAGGTCATCGAGGGCTTGTTTGTTGCCGTTCGCCCATTCGGCCAGGAGTCGCGAAACCTCGTGAGTGGCTGACACGCCCATGTGCTGATAATGCGGGACTTGCTGAGTGGTCGAATTATATCCCGCCCTACAGCTGCCCGTTCGCTATTCCTTGCTCTGTGAGAAAAAGTGGCTTCGGGTGATCGATTTGCCCTCGCTTCCGCGCATGAGTTAGGTAGACGGGATTGCGTGGAGCTGGGAGAACGCGACGGATAGCTAGGCAGTCGTGCGGAAGGACCCCGGCGCCTCTGGGGACCAATCGGTATGACATCCAGGGCCGACTGCCCGAGCAGATCGTTCGGCGAACGGACACGAGAAAGCTCCGAAGAGAAGATCTCGGAAAAGGGGATACGCCATGAATACTAGGATTTCAAGTTACGTCATCTTGCTGATCGCGACTCTTGGATTAGTGGGATGCGCAGGCAACGAAACGACACCCACCAAGGATCCCGTCGTTTATGTGCTGGACGCCAACAGCGCCCGCGTGGAGGTCTTCGACACTAGCGGCAACTATTTGAGCCAGTTTGGCTATGCCTTCGCCCTCCCAGAGGGCATCGCCACCGATGCCCAGGGGAATGTCTATGTGAGGGATGGCAACTTGAACTGCAGCGTCGACAAGTTCGACAGCAAAGGCAACTTCCTTCTACAAATCGGCAAATGTGGAGTCGCCGGCGGCGGAACAGGCCCAGGCATCTTCGACAACGCTGGCCAGTTGGCGATCGATGCGTCCGGGAACCTATGGGTTACGAGCCCAGACTTTCAATACATGCAGAAGTACGACGGTTCGGGAAAGTTTCAAAAAATAGTTTGCATGGGCCCCGGTGTCAATAACTGCCCAATGGCAACCGCCCAGACTGAGGTCCCAGACAATATCGCAATAGACGCTCAGGGGAACATCTATGTGGCGACCAATGTTGTCTCTGCCATGCCCAACACGATTCTGAAGTTCGATAGTAATGGGAATTATGTGACCTCCATCGGCTCCACCTTCAGCCACAGCAGTCAGTATTCGTCGCCGGCGGGAATTGCCTTTGATGCGGTTGGAAATATGTACGCCGTCGACAGTGGCAACGGTCGGGTGCAGAAGTTTGACGGGCAAGGCAACTACCTCAGCCAGTTCGGTAGCGTGGGAAATGGGGCCGGACAGTTCGCCGGTCCGCCGGGCGCAATTTCTATTGACGTCAGCAGGAACGTCTATGTCACTGATTACTCCGGCTATCGCGTCCTGGTGTTTGATGGCAACGGAAACTACCTCAGACAGTTCGGAACGTACGGGAACGGAAATGGTCAGTTTACCGCGGTGTTAGGAGTCGCCGCGTCGCGGTAGAGAGTGTCGTCTGCGTTGACTGTGATTTTCAGTTTTCAATGCACCCGCGGGTAATAGTTCGACGAATGACAAGGAGAAGAAAGTGAATTCCAAATCGGTCATCGCTCTGGCTCTGTCGTTTGCGGTCGTGGCTCCAGTTCAGCTGGCCGCGCAGGACAAACAGGATCACCACCACAAACACCATCACTACCAGCTCATTGACCCCGGCACGTTCGGCGGGCCCGCGAGCTACAACGAATCGGACCCGCCCGAGAGCATCATTAACGACCGAGGGGCGGCGGTGGGCGGGGCCGATACTTCGATCCCCGATCCATTCGCCCCAGATTGCTTCGGCTACCAGGACTGTTTCGTCTCCGACGCCTATGTATGGCAGGGTGGTGTCCTGACCGACCTGGGCGCATTGATTCCCGGGTATAGCAGCTTCGCCTATGCAATCAATGCGCGCGGGGAGACTGTTGGCGTTTCCGAGAACGGCCAGATCGATCCACTCACAGGAAACTATGAGACTATCGCCGTCCTTTGGAAAGATGGGATCGTCAATCTTGGCACGCTGGGTGGAAATCAGAGCGTCGCTAATGCGACTAATGACCGCGGGCAGGTGGCGGGAGCCGCGCTCAATACGATGTCCGATCCATTCGCGAACGCGTTCGCTCTAACTTACCTCTTTGTCCCAGCCGCAACTCAATCGCACGCGTTTCGCTGGACGGAAGCCGGGCGTATGAAGGATCTGGGCACCCTGGGCGGGCCCGACAGCTCGGCTAGTTTTGTGAATCGGCGCGGACAGATTGCGGGCGAGTCCTTCACCAGCTTCACAGCCAACTCCTCGACGGGCGTTCCAACCCTGGATCCGTTCTTTTGGGAAAACGGCAAAATGGTGGACATTGGCACTCTCGGCGGTACCTTCGGTCAACCAAACGGGATGAACAATAGCGGCCAGGTCGTTGGCGTCTCGAACACGACAGGGGATCAAGCGGGCCATGCGTTCCTTTGGGACCAGCACCACAGCCCGTCGCTGATGGACCTCGGTACCGTGGGGGGAAGTAGCTCCAGCGCAAACTGGATCAACGATGCCGGCGAGATCGTAGGCAGTGCCACCAATCCTTCAGATACTGAATGGCATCCGTTTCTCTGGAAAAACGGAGTGATGGCCGATCTCGGGGCCTTTGGCGGTGAGACCTGCAGTGGGGCGAACTCGATCAATTCCAGGGGTCAAATCGTAGGCACCGCTTCGGCAGATTGCAATTTCGATGACCATGCGTTCTTGTGGGAGGACGACGGCCCATTGGTCGACTTGCAGAGTCTGGTTCGACCGGGCTCCGGCGTAACACTGGTAAGCGCCGTCTTCATCAATGATCGAGGCGAGATCGCTGCCCGCGGTAACCCTCCCAGTGGTCTCCAACACGCAGTCCTGCTGATTCCGTGCGATGAGAACCATCCCGGCGTCGACGGCTGCGACTACAGCCTGGTAGATGCGGCCGCGGCACAAAATTCCGCGCCTCGCTACGTACCAAGCGGAACGGAACGGACATCTCAGTTACGGCGAACCAATCGGTATCACATTCCCGGCCTGCAATTGCTGGGCAGATAGTTCGAAGCGAGACATGGTGCAGGCTCTAAGGAGGATTCATGAAATCCGTAATGCGCCTAACGGTCGTTCTTTCGTGCCTTATTTCCGTTGCCTTGCTCTCCAGATGTGGTGGCGGGTCATCCCAGCAATCTGTTCAACGGCTGGCGATTATTACAGCCTCAGTGCCCAACGGCACGTCGGAAACGCCGTACAGCCAAACCATCCAGGCAAGTGGCGGCGTTGCTCCTTTCGCCTGGACGGTGAGCGCCGGTGCTCTGCCTCACAATGTTGCACTCGGCAACAGCACGACGAATACGGACACGATCTCCGGCACACCCGATACGGCGGTGCAGAGCCAGGCCTTCACGGTCAAGGTCACGGACTCTGCCAGTCACTCAGCCTCACAGCCCTATACCGTCTCCATCCTTCTGGAGCCGGATACTATTGCTCTCTCCGCCCCGAGCCTGACTTATGCCCCGCAACTGGTCGGTACTGTGAGCGGCGCACAGCCGGAAACGGTCACGAATACCGGCACAGCAGCAGTAGTGATCAGCAGCATCGCGCTGAATGGAAACAATGCCTCGGATTTCAGCCAGAACAATACCTGCGGGACGAGCATCGCTGCGGGAGCAAACTGCGCCATCACTACCATTTTCGCGCCCAGTCATTTCGGCCCCAGCAGTGCCCAGACAACCATCACCGACAACACTCGGGGCAGTCCACATGCGATCTCCCTCAGCGGCGTGGGGCTAACTTCGGGCCCGAACGCTACCTTGTCAGCGACCAGCTTAACTTTCGGGGGCAGCCAGCTTGTAGGCACCGCCAGCTCCGCGCTGTCCGTGACGCTGACCAATTACGGCACAACTGCGCTAAACATTACGAGCATCACTGCAACCACGAACTTTGCCGAGAGCGACAACTGCCAGGGATCGGCTCTAATCTCCGCAGCGAGCTGTACCATCAACGTGACTTTCACACCGACCAGTGCGGGCAACGTTACGGGAACGATTTCGGTTACCGACAACGCGTCCGACAGTCCGCAGACCGTGACCTTGAGCGGCACGGCAACGACAACCAACTACACGCTGACTGGGGACTGCTTTTATGCGGTGGACCCGGCTGGCATCGAGTGTACGCAAAGTCAGTCTGCTCAGTGTCCGGTTGGGCAGCCGGCAAACACTACGAGTGTCCGCTCGTGCGGCGGCGGAGCATCCGCCAGAGTCGATGACTCGAGAGTTTGCTCCGGCGGGACCGGCGGGCGATGCGTAGCGCAGTGATGGCTGTAGCGAACGTTACGGGCAGCGCACCTAGATTGCGAATCGCGTGTTGTCTACGGCTGGCAGTACAAGCCTCTTATCGTACCTGCCAATAGCAACTACGGGCGACGCTGGCCTGAAATGCCAGTTGCACCGTCAAAGTGGCATTCAGCCCCATTACACCGGCAACATAAACAGCACGCCGTCGGTTTCCTACAACGGGACTGGCAGCCCCCAAAGTAGGTCTCACTCGCTCCGGAGTGGCGGGCAAGTGTCAGTCAAAAGGGATGGGATGCAGCACGGCGATTCGCTGTGGTTCCGGATTGCAATGTGGGGTAACAGGCACCAGCAGAGTGTGTCCGTGATAACTGTTGGGAACATCCGTGGAACGAGTCCGCGTTGAACAGATGGCGTTCGCTCATGCGCCGCAAAATCACCTTCACGCTACACCCACCTCGGTTACGTCTATGAATGCCGGGAGACCCACGCAGCGGGCGTAAGATCTGGGAGGCGCCGGATCGGGAGATCGGCAAACCCGGGGAGAACCGCGGCCAAATAGTCGCGCACTGGGAGTTTCAACCTGCGGCAGCTTTCCACAACCGAGAGAATCGCCGCAACCTTCGGTCCCGCTTGTGGGCTGCCGATGTGCAACCAATTCTTTCGACCAAGAGCTACCGGACGCATGGAGTTCTCCGCCAAGTTAGTACTTAGCTCTAGTTCGGGATACTCCAAGAAACGGGTGAGTTTCTTCCATAGTGCGAGCGCGTACCGGCAGGCCTTGCTAAGTGCGCTGGAAGGTAAAGCAGCGGACTGCGCTGCCTCGATTTTGCTGCGGATATCATCGAGAAGAAGTCTCGCTGTTTCCTGACGCCGGATATGGCGTGCCGCAGTAGTCAGTGTTTTGCGGCGAGCTTCTGCATCGACGGCAAACAGTTCGTCCATCTGAGCCACAATCGGGGTTGCAACCGGATCTCGTGGATTTAGCTGCACCGCTTCGAAAAACTGTCTTCTTGCATGAGACCAACAAGCGGCATGTACCATTCTCGGCCCACCGATTTGGTCATACGCTGCATAGCCGTCAGTTTGGAGAATGCCTTCGAACTGCCCCAGGAACTGCTTCGGCCCATCGCGTCCGCGACCCAAGCGGAAGTCGAACACCACAGTTCCTCCGGGGCGACTGTATTGCCAGAGGTACGCTTGGTGATTCCTACCTCGGCCCTCGCGTGTCTGCACATCGACTGGGGTTTCATCCGCCTGAATGTAACTTCCACTGATCAACTCTCGCCTCATCGCCGCGACCATCGGGATCAGCAACTCGCCGACTTTGAGGACCCAGCCGTCCAGCGTTGCGCGACTGATTTCCAAGCCGAGGTCCCTTTCCAGAATCATGCTCTGCCGATGCAGCGGTGTGTGGTTGCAATACTTGCCGACGATCGTGTCAATGACGATGCGGTCGCTCGCCAGGCATTTCTCGATGATCCGTGGTGGCAGTGGCGCCGAGACCACTCCGAGTTCCTCGCACGACCGGCAAGCCCGCTCCTCTCGTTTCGTGACCAGTACGAAGTACTTCGCCGGTTCCACGTCCAGCTGGGAACTCTCCTCGTAGCCGATCACCACTGTCTCTTTGCCGCAGCGTTTGCACACGCGCTGATCTAATGCGCAGGGCAGAATCCGCTCAACGCGAGGAAGATTCGCCGGCAACTCCTGGCGGCCTGGATGCTTGGCCGACTTCTTCGTCGAGCGAACCACTGGCGCCTGCTCACTCCCCGCCTGCTCGGTCATTTCACTGACGACAGGCTCAAGCTCGAACAATTCCATTTGCGCCTGCGAGAGTTTTTCTCCGACCGCACCATACTTCTCGATCCGCATCAGCCGCAGTCGCTCTTCCAGCACACGAATCCTCAGCTCCGCGTACTGTAACTTGCTCTTCAGTTGTGCGATGAGTTCCAGATCGGCTGGTGCTGAAGGAATGGGAGGCGCACTCAGGCGGAGATTTTCTATGAAAATGCTTCGGGCACGGTCAACCAGGCTACGGTCCGCAACCTGCAAACCATTGGTTGCAATAGCGGAACGGGTGCCTGGGTTGAGGCCTCTGGAGGCTCGGTCGTCACGATCCAAAACAGCAGTTTCGAGAATAGCATCGAGGACCTCTCGGTGGCGACCGTTGGGGCAGTCCAGGGTACGGTGAAGAACAATTACATGGCATCTCTAGGGGCAGGCGTGTATGCGGGTTCGTCGGGCAGCATAACTGGGAATGTCATTGACGGTTCCATCAATGGAATCGTTTTTAGCGCGGCTGCTACCATTACCGACAATACGGTGACCAACTCAGGCTATTGGGGGATTGTCTCGTACGCCTACGGCGGCGTTGGCGCGACCGTTCAGTCCAACAGAATCGCGAACGCGGGGCATGGAGGAATCTACGCCGAAGAGGCCAACGATACCTACAAGAACAACACCATCACGCATTCGGTTATCGGCGTTGAGTTCAATTGCAATGCCATTACGGTGACTTCCAATACCATCAATGACGCGAGCATCGGACTCGATCAAGTTCCAGCCACTTACAGCGGTATCAACAGTTACAGCAACGTAGCCACGATCAGGAATGGTGGTTGTGCCGGCGGCGCCCCCCGGCCAACGGTGGCTTTGCCGCCGAAGGTCGGTGTCCCCCTGCGCGCGGGATCACAGTGAGACGCAGCCTTAAAGAGGAAGGCGGCGCTGGCCTCGGTCGGCGGCGCAATCGCCCGCCGCTGTGTCGGCTGGCGGGCCGAGCTTGCTGCATCTGGTGACCGGAAGACATATCCATAGCGGGGGGATTCTGCGCCGGAAAAGAAAAACAGGCGGCGATGAACAGTGAGATTGCGACGCAGACGGAATGAAAGAACGCCCTTAGCGGTCGGGAGCCCATGATCAACCTGCGCGCGGCCTACGCTACACTTCGGAGCGATCCGTTCCCAGGCCGCTTTTTGGAGGATAGAAGAGGAAGAGCGGGGCCGATGACTTTTGTCACAGGTACGGGAATCGCTTGATTCGCTGGCTTCCCGAAGCTAATTGGTGAAAAATCGCCATAGCACTCATTGACCCCCTGCCCGGCCAATTCTCAATGAGTGTAATGGCCTGGTTACGTAAACCATCCAGACGCCTTTCTCAGCCTAGCCTTACCCGTTATGGGATTACTTCCTGTTAGCCCGTAATCCGCCCAGAATCGATGCCAAGTGCGGAGATCAGTTCCCACAAGCCGACTTTCCCGTTACCAATCTGGTAGCTAAAGGTTGCTGCTGGGATAAGACTGCAGAAACGGGGACTCAGGGAATGCAGGAAGGATCGACAGAAGACTGATTTCGATTTCCCCGTGCGATTGGATCTTCAGTCGATATGTTCTCCCTCTGCAAACTCTCCATCAGCCGCAGGCAGCACATCGTGGTCGCCGGCAATCCACACATAAAGCGTCGGTAGCAAGAAGATACTCATCACCAGTGCTGCGATCAGACCACCGACAATAACAATTGCAAAAGGACGCTGAGAATCCGATCCGATTGCGTGCGAGAGAGCCGCGGGCAACAACCCCAGAGTCGCAACGAGCATGGTCATCATAATCGGGCGTAACCTCAAGACAGCGCCCTCGACCGCGGCGTCTTCGACGGAATAGCGCCGCACCCGCAGCTGGTTGATGTATTCGAGCATGATGACACCCGTCTGTACCGAGACGCCAAAGAGTGCCAGAAAGCCGACCCCCGAGGAAACGCTGAAGTTCGTCCCAGTCATCAAGAGGGCAAGCACACCGCCGATGGGCGCGATTGCGACGTTGGCCATGATCAGCATCGACCACTTGAACGATTTGAACATCGTGTAAAGAATGACGAAGATGATGAAGATGGTAATCGGCAACACGATGAGCAGCCGCGCGTTGGCCCGCTTCTGGCTGGCGTATTCTCCCTCCCATTTGAGGTGATAGCCGGTGGGCAGCTTCAGCCGTCGAGTCACCTTGTTGATCGCCTCTTCTACGGCACTGCCAAGATCACGACCGCGCACGCTGTACTTGATCGCGATGTAACGCTGGTTGCCCTCTCGATAGATCTCCGAACCACCGTCCGCCACCTGAATCTTGCAAAGCTGCGCGAGAGAAACACGTTCTCCGGTGGTAGATAACAGTCGAATCCTTTCGATTGCTTCCTTGGTGTCCCTGTATTGGGGGAGATAACGCAGGACGAGGTCATATCGCGCTTCACCCTGGAGAACTTGCGTGAGCGCGTTGCCGCCGACTGCGGTTTGAATTGCGTCTTGCACATCCGCGACATTGATCTGGTAACGTGCAGCCGCGCCCCGATCTACAGTTACGTTCAAGTTAGGCTGGCCCAGAACGCGAAAAACGCCCAGATCTTCGATTCCTGGAATTCGACGCATAACCGCGACGATCTCATCCGCTTTGGCCTCCAGAGTCTTCAAATCATCGCCATAGATCTTAGTGGCTAGTTCGCCTTTCACTCCGCTGACGGCCTCTTCCATGTTGTCTTCAATCGGCTGAGAGAATCCCCAAACGGCACCGGGAATTTTGTCGAGTTCCCGCTGCATGGCTGCGATAAGCTGATCTTTATCTTCGTGGAAAATCGGCCGCCACTCCTCTTTCGGTTTCAGGTCGACAAAATACTCGGTATTGAAGAAGCCTGTGGTATCCGTGCCGTCATCCGGACGACCGACTTGACTCGTGCATTGCGGAACTTCGGGGAACGAGCAGAGAACGATGCGTGCTTGGTTGGCTACTCGGATTCCCTCGTCGGGGCCAGTGCTGGGAGCGAGGGTGCCGCGGACCCACAGAGCGCCTTCATCGAGATGGGGCAGAAATTCGGACCCAATGATGCCGCTGAACGCAACAATATTTCCGAGCAGGATCGCGCACCCGGCTACGCTAACCGTGATAATGCGATGACGAATCGCCCAGCGAACGGCGTCTCGGTAGCGGTCAGTGAGAAACGCCATGACCGGGTTATGCCATTCCTTTGCACCCTTGGCGAAGGCGAAGCTGGCGAGGACAGGGGCAATCAACATCGAAAAGATCAGCGCGCCGAGCAATGCGAAGGCGACCGTCCATGCCATGGGCTGAAATAAGCGACCCTCGACGCGCTGCAAAGTAAAGATAGGCAGGTAGGCCGTAATGATGATGCCGATGGCGTAGAAGACAGGGCGTTGCACTTCGTGTGCGGCATCGCTGATGCGTTCAACCGGGGTCTCGGTGTCGTGCTTAACGGTCATGTGGCGGACGATGTTTTCGATCATTACCACAGCACCGTCAACGACCATGCCAAAATCCAGAGCTCCAAGAGAAAGTAGATTGGCAGGAACCTGCTTCAGATCCAGGCAGATCGAGGCAAACAGTAAAGAGAACGGAATCGTCGCGGCGACGATAATGGCTCCGCGGACATTGCCGAGGAAGAGGAACAGAATGACCGAAACAAGGATCATTCCTTCACTCAGGTTGTGGAGCACAGTGTGACTGGTGAAGTGAACGAGATCACTGCGGTCGATGAAGGGGACGATTTTCACTCCTGGGGGAAGGATGTGATCGTTCATCTCCTGGATTCCTTCGTGAAGGGCTCTAAGAGCAGGATCGGCCGTAGCACCTTTGCGCAGCAGAACAATGCCTGAGACCACATCGTCGTTGTCGATGACCTTGCCGTTTTCGCGGTGAATTGCGCGGGCGAACTGGCCAAGCCTGATCTTGGGTCCCTGCGAAACAACAGCAATATCCTTCACGCGAAGAGGCGTGCCGCCCTTGGTGAAGATGACGGTCTGTTCGATGTCGTGAACACGGTCGACGAGGCCAACCTCGCGCACATTGATCTGCTGTAATCCCTCCTGGATGAAGCTTCCGCCCGCGTTGGCATTGTTATTCGTAAGTTGCTGCTCGATCTGCGCAAGACTTAGACCATAGGCGACGAGCCTGTTGGGATCAACACGAACCTGATATTCGCGTGTAGGGCCACCAAAACTCGCGACGTCCACAATGTCGGGAACCGACTTGAGATTTTTCTCGACGACCCAGTCTTCAATAGACTTTAACTCCATTGGGTCATACTTCGGATTCGTGCTATGCAGAGTGAAGAAGTAAATCTGGCCGACGGGGCTCCAGTCGGTGCCCATCTGCGGGGCGACACCTGGCGGAAGAGTCACCTGATTCAGGCGTTCGAGGACGCGCTCGCGGTTCCAAGCATTGTCGGTCCCATCTTCGAAGATCAACTTCAGGTCGGAGAGACCGAATAGTGAAAATGACCTGAGATGCACGACCCCAGGGATACCGTTCATGGCTGTTTCGAGCGGGATCGTGACCTGTTGCTCGATTTGCTCTGCCGAAATTCCGGGCCACTGCGTAATGATCTCGACGTAGTTGTCCGCGACGTCGGGGTATGCCTCGATCGGAAGATTGCGGAACGAAATGATTCCCCAGACAAACAACACAAATGCCAGGCCGAGGACCAGCAGGCGGTTACCGAGGGCGAAATCGACGATGCGCCGAATCACCTATTGCTCCACCGTGTTCTGCAGATCTAGTGCGTTGGACACTACCCGGTCGCCGGGCTTGATCCCTGACACGATTTCTTGTTGGTTGTTAGGCAGCATGTTTCCCGTGACTACTTCCGCGCGCTTGAAATGGCCATCCCCGAGCGGCGTGTAAACCCACTCGCGGTCGTGCAGGTGCAGTACTGCACCGGCGGGAAGGGCCGAATGCATTTCAAGTTGTTTCCCGTAAAAAGTTGCGCTGGCAAACATGCCGATGCGGAGCATTCCAGGATTCTTAACCTCTATTCGGACCTTGGCCGTTCGGATGGTTGGATCGAGGACGGGCAGAATGTTGTCGATGCGTCCTTTAAGGGGCTGATTGGGATAGGCATTGAGGTGGATATCTGCGTATTCCCCAACGTGGACTGCATCGAGATCGTTTTCGTAGACATCGCAGACGATCCAGACGTAAGAAAGGTCCGCAATCGTGAACGGATTCGGACCTGATAAACCCTGAACGCCAGACGAATTCGTAACCTGCTGATCGGTGATGACGCCGGAGATCGGTGCGACGATGTCAACGACGCCGGAAGGATGCTGTTTATCGATCCCGAGAAGGCGCAACTGTTCAGTCGCAGCGTTGAGGTCGGCTTTGATATCCGCCTCTGCTGCTTCGGCCTGCTCAAGGGCGCTTCTGGCGATGGCACCTTTTTCGTAAAGAATCTTAGCCCGCTCCAGTTGTGTACGAGCTAGACGCTCATCGTTTTCGGCCTTCAAATAGATCTGATAGGCGCCGGAAACATCATTGCTCCGAACACGCAGCAAGAGTTGACCTTTCTTCACAGCATCGCCGAGCCTTGCTTTAATCTCAACGACGCGTCCTGACGCGAGAGAGACAACCGGAACAGCACGCACGATGTCGGGCTGAACTACTCCGGTCACATTGAGCGCGAAAGGTGCATTATGCTCGACGGCGATTGTCAGGGGGAATCGTTCAGGATGGTTGACCTTGAAGTTGCTGGCATCGAGGTCGGCTTCAACCACAGCTTTGGGTGGCGCTTCAGCGCGCGGGTCCGCCTTGCTGCTGCTGCACGCGAGAGTCAGTAGGCTCGCAAACAGGCACAGTCCCGCAGGAATAATCCGACATGAAGAGGTGTTCATTGAATGACCTCACGACCGACCGACAAGTTCATCTGTGCTGCTGCAGTCAGAAATGAACCAACAAGGTTCACGTAACTCAATTGCACCGTTCGGTACTCGCTTTCTGCGTTCAGGAAATCCAGAAGCGATGCAGCGCCATGCTGGTAGGAGAAGAAAATCGTGTCGCGCACGCGCACGGCTTGTTCCATATATTGGCGTTTGTAGGGTTTCAGTAGATTGATGTCACTCATGAGAAGGGCGTAGGCCGAATCCACATCGCTGTAGACTTGCGTCTCAACGCCTCGGCGCATCTTCTCGCTACGCTTGATGTCAATTGTCGTGCGTAGCTTCTCTCCCTGGTTCTTGTCGAAGATGCGGAGCGGGATGCTGACGCTTGCCCCGAGAGTGTTCAGGGCGTCAGGGTTGTTGAAAGAACCGTTATGCGTAAACCAAAGGCTGACTGTAGGGTCAGTTGAGCCGTCGGCTTCGGCTAACTTGTAATTCGTCTCCGCCTGCTGCACCGAAAGGCTTGCCGCTCGCAGGTCCGGACGGGCATTTAGAGCGTCTTTGCGGTATTCGTCGAGGGGCAGAAGGTCTTCCCGAAAATCGAATGGCCCCTCCACGTCACAGGAGTCCACTGGGCTGCGATCGTCGAGCAGAGCCAGCAGGGTGATTTTTGTCGTGCGCAAATTTACCAAGGCAGTTTGCAGATCGGATTCGTATTGCAACCGCTGTAGCTGAAGTCGATCGAAATCGATCTTGGAGATATCCCCTGTCTGAAAGCGGTCCTTGCTGATTTTCAGAATCTTGTCGTAGTAGTCGAGGTTGTCCTGTGCCAGGCGCAACACCGCTTTCGCCTGGAGGATGCCCACAAAAGCGCTGCGCAGATTGAAGAGCAGATTGCGTTCGGAATCGGATTGCTGGGCGACGCCGATCGCAGTGCCTTCCTTTGCGACTTCAAAGCGCAGCCCGCGCTTATTGCGTCGCTCGAAAAGATAACTGACTCCGGGTGAAACGAACGTTCCGGCGAGCGGTTGCCAGACGTTCTTGCTGGGAGCGATCTGGGTACCGTCCGCTGAGAGAGAGAAATCGGGATTGGGGCGGAGGTGGGCACTGATCTCTTGGGCTCTGAGTTCGTCGATGTTCAGCCTCGCAGCCAGGAGCGTTGGGTTTGTGGCCTCGAACTTGTCTCGAATCTCCTGCCACACATAACTGTGCTGCTGCCCCTGCGCTCTCACTGCGAGAAACCCCGAAATGAGTAACCAGCAGAAGAGACGAGAGGTCCATCGCCCGCGAAGGCACAGGCAATTCCGAGCGGGGGTTTCCACAGGGGATGATGGATAAGAAAGGGACATTCTTCCTGTTTCACAATCTTTAGAGTTCGAGATCAGGTCGATTTCTTTGCACTTCGCAATCGCCCGGCAACTGCCTTGGAGCGCTTGCGCTGAGCTTTGGCCTTTGGCATTCGAGAAATCAACTCCGAAAACCCTGCGACTACCATTACGAGGTATAAGAGGACAGCAAACAAACCGATGATGACCAACACATAGCGATTCAAAGCGTCTAGGTTCACCGCCGCCTCCCAATAGTTGATGGCGTACCGTCACTACTTGTTTTCACGGTAGACACACGTCCCCGAGGTTCTTAGGCACAAGGTCATCTTCTTCGTGTATCGCGACCGGGTTTTTCGCGGAAGACACTCAAACAGCGTCGAGCGAAGGTATTTCGATTTGTGGAGCGATCCGACAGACCAATCGTTCGATTTGAAAGGGATGGGAGGACAGAAACGTAACCGTGCGCCAATCAATCGATCCCAGTAAAGCTAATCTTGAGGACAAATCGTTTAATTGGGTTCATCGAACGCGCCGACGGTGGGATAATGGAAGGTTGACACCAAATTCATGCCTCACTTGGATTGGATCTGGGAACGGCAGAACCGAGTTCCCGTTCTGCTGGCCAGTAGTGTCATAGTCCTCGCAATCGCCGTCGTGGATTGGTGGACGAAGCCCTATTTTTCTCTGGGCTTCCTCTATTTATTTCCCATAATGCTCGCCGCGGGCTTACTACCCCGTTGGGCGATTATTCTCTTGGGTTTGGCATGCGCCTTGCTATGCGAGCGTTTCAGCAATCTAGATCCATCCGACGCCAACATTCGTTTGGGATTTGAAGCCCTGGCGCTGTGCGGCTGTGGGCTATTGACCTCCGAGGTTCTCCGCAACAAGCGCCTAAGTTTTGAAGCCCAGGAACGGATGCGCGTCTTGGTCGAAACGAGCCCGGCGGCCATTGTTACGGTCGACGAGCGAGGCTTCATCGAATTAGCAAACCAAGCGGCTAACGAACTGATGGTGCCGCACGATGGACACCTGATCGGTCAGCCTATCGCTGCTTTCCTGCCGGAACTGCATCACGCGTTGCGACCGGAGGAAGGACCCCAGTTCCGAACGTCGATGCAGTGCCGCGGACATCGCGGCAACGGAGAGTCTTTTCTCGCCGAAGTATGGTTTTCCAGCTACAAGGAAGGCTCGACGCCCAAGCTGGCCGCCATCATTGCTGACGTCAGCGAGGAGCAGAACGCCGCTGCTGGGTCATCATTCGACCAGAAGGAAAGACCTTCACTCAATACCCGAGAGTTGGACGTGCTCCGGCTCGTTGTTCAGGGTCTGGCAAATAAAGAAATAGCATCACGAATGCAAATTTCAGAAAGCGGAGTCAAGAATACTCTCCAGCAGCTTTTCGGTAAGACCGAAGTGCGGACCCGGAGCCAACTGGTTCGGGTCGCGTTAGAACGCTACAGGGACCTACTCTAGCCTCTGCAGACCGCGGACTTTTTGAGGGCGTCCGCGAAACAGCGCAACCCGACTCGCAGGTTCAGCATGATAATACGTAGTGGATCTCTACAGCGTGTTCTGCTCGCAATCTTTGTCTTAGACGTGTCACTCGCATCAATCCAATGTGCGTACGGTTCAGGGCGTGCACCGTTGTCGTCGAATGAAAGCCAAGAGACGGCGGAAATCCTGAGCGTGCGAAAGGTGCTGCGTAACCAGTACTTTGTCAGCCGCTACCCTCAGATTCACTACTACATGCTCTACATCTCGTTGCGAATTTCCGATCAGACCTACTGCTCTGAGTTCGAGACCTCTGTTCTTGACGAAATTGAGGACGTGACCTCGGCGACCGGAAAAAGTGTGGAGGTTGTACTCAAGGGTAAGAGCATAGCCATCCGAACACCGAAGGGACGCAAGCTCAAGACGCACTTGGTAGAAAGAAAACAGTGCTAAATTGAGCGCCGACCGATTCTGACAGAGGAACTCTCCCGATGGCGTCCCATTCATAGCCGTCCAGGAATCTTTCGGATTGATCCCCATAAACGCGCTTGAATCCACGAATAGCGTAGTTCCCGGGTGGTCGTCCAACCGGAAGTTATCCGAGCCGCCACCCGTATCGCCAATCGTCTCAAGTGGTGAAAAATCTCGATTACACTCATTGACCCCGGGTCAGCCCTGGCCAGCCAATTCTCAATGAGTGAAATGGCATGGTTTCGTAAGTCGCAGTCGCTCCGCGTTCCTACGCACTCGGGATGTAGTCGCAGATGAGAACTGTCAGATCGTCGTCCTGCGAAGCGGACCATTGCTGGACTGCGGAAATGATCCGATCTGAGGCGGCGGACGGCGCAAGTTCAGCCGTTTGCCGCAGCACGTCGGACAGAGCGTCTTGCCCGAAGAAATCTCCCTTGGCGTTGGCGGCATCGACGAGGCCGTCGGTGTAGAGCAGGAAGCGATCGCCCGGTTCCAGCGGATGGACCGCGTTGGCGAAGGTGGCAAAGTCGAAGGCCGCGAGGATCAAACCATTCTCGATGATTTCGAGCACTGTCCCGTCGCGCAGCAGGAGCATGGGCGGATGTCCCGCTGCCGAGTAACGAAGCTCCCGCGATTGCGAGTCGAGGTGAAGGTAAGCTGCAGTAACGAACTGATCCTGCGTGTTGCCGCAGAGAACAGTGTTCATTCCCGCCAGCAATCGGGCGGGATCGGCGGCGTTCGTGCGCTGAGCCGTAGCTGCTACTTTTACCATGGAGGCGATGAGCGCGGCGGGAACGCCATGGCCGGAGACATCAGCGATAAGAAGTCCGGCTTGCGTGTCGGCGGCCACGATGAAGTCGTAGAAATCTCCCGCAACGGAAGTCATGGGTACATAGCGCGCCGCAACGCGGAAGTTGGCGGAGTTGGGGAATGCGGCGGGTAAAATCGACAACTGGATCTGCTTGGCTACCTCCAGTTCCTTCTGAATCTTACTGAGCTGCAGGTCCCGCTCCAGGGTCTGGCGCGCGGCCACGTATCCGAGAGTCCCCAGAAGTACCACAAAACCAATAGGCTCTATGTCGGGGAGCCGAAGCCCGAGCGCACTCCGGATGTTCTCCCATAAAACGAAGGCTACAAAAATTAGCAGGCCGGGGCGGATCACCAGAAGATCTTGATTATCCGACCTCCTGCCTATGGACCGCGAGGCCACAATAATTAGAGCTGCGATGATCGAGACATTAGCGATCTGGACAAGAATACGTTGCGGTCCGAAGGCAACCGTCGCCAGAGCTAAAGAGCCCAGCACGATTCCCAACGAGTAGCTCAAGATCGTGGCTTGGCGGCGGAGGAGACCGGCGGCTTTGAAAAACAAGAATGCGGGAATTGCGACGGTAAAGTCGAGCGCGGCGCTGAGTCTTGGGTAAAGCGACGAGCCCTGCATGGTCAGCACCATCAGGTTTGACACCATCCACATGCGCAGGCCATACAGAACGGCGAAGAGGGCGAAGTAAATCAACACAGGATCGAGCTTGCGGCGGATGGCGGAAAACAACGCTGCGACCAGCCCCACTGCCGCGATCGCAGCGCCGAGAAAAAGAAGCGGAGCGTCGCGGCGAAACGCCTGCAAGACCTGGTCCGCGGTTATCTCAGGAGAGGGAGCGTGCATGAGAGAGGATGTTAAATCATTTTCGCTTCCTCGGAAGCTAGGGCCCGGGGCGTGGCCGATGGTTGGCGAAACATCCCGATTACACTCATTGACCCTTCCCCTGCAAGGTTTCAGGCATATAATTTTTATGTCGGGGCTGGCGAGCCTCGACTTCGCGGATAAGCACCGACGCCCCCTTCATCGGCAGAAAAGGGGGCGTCGGTGTTTTATTGGCCCTCCCCTTTAGGCCACGCCGCCCGAATTTCATCCCCGCCACAATGGGCAGAAACGCCGCACGGGCCATCCTGGGCGCTGTGAGTCAATGAGTGTAACCGCCACTCCCGTCGGGCTTATCGCTGTAAAGGGCTATACTTGGGGTTGGAATCGGGCCGAGGTAGCTTATGACGCTGACTGTCGTGGCCGTGATCTTCGGAGTTTTCGCAATTGGTCTGATCCTCCTCCTGATCTACAAGAGCACACTCACCATGCACAGGGATGACCAGTTGTTTCTGGATGACGCGAGTTCGCACATGCACGATGAGCAGACGGAACTGTTGGCCAAGCTCAACAGGCTTACCATCCCGATGCGCGTGTTCAGCATCGGGTCTGGGGTATTTCTGCTGGTGCTCGTGGCCATGTGGATCTACCAGAAGCTGAACGCGGTACAGTAGCGTCGAAAGCGGAGGACTTGCCCCATCCGGCCAGCATCCTCGCGCAGTGCAAGGCGAGGCGAACCTAGCTCGTAGTTGGCGATAAATCTCAATTACGCTCATTGACCCCAGGTCAGCCCTGGTCGCCCTGTCAATGAGCGTAATGGCCTGGTTACAACACTTAGGGCGACTATCCGTTAGCGTGATGCAAAGAAAAGCCGCCCAAACAACGGGCGGCATATTGTTGGCTGCTTGCCAAGATCAATGCTGGCCGGGCAGAGCGTAACGCTGTCCCAGCCGATGGTGCAACCACTTCGCTTCTTTGCCAAACGCTGGACTCGTCAAGCCTGCGTTCGCACGCACGGCCGGAGCGTTCTGGCTCGCAACGATTCGCCGTTCGCAATCCTCCTTGCAGTCGCCGCTGGGGACCAGCAGGGCCGCATGGATGTCGCCGGTGGAGAGCACCCCTTGGGCGAGAATCTCTCCCGAATCGTTGATATAAGCTCCCCAGTACAGATGCAGGTCTGTAGAGTTTTCTACGAGGGCGTTTAGGTCAACCATGCCGCCCTGCTGCCAAAGAAAAGCACGCATGGTGGCCCACCCACTGGGGTCCCACGGACCCGAACATTCGTTTGAAATTCCCACGATTTGCCCGAAATCATTCATGCCCGTGGCCTCGGAGCAGACGTCCTGTCCGATGGTTCCCAAATCTATGGGCTTTCCGAACCTCCAGAGGATGGCGTCATTAAGTTGGTCCCCGGAGAGGGTAGCCCCCCCCACCACGTCGCCAAGCTCGTTGATCCAATAGACCCAGGAATAGTTTCCGCCATTTTGTTTGGGAGGCCGCAGGTCCCGAAGTACTCCCTGGTCCCAAAGGAATCCATGAGAATATACGTCGCCAGCCAGGTCGGAATCGCCTACCACCTGTCCCCTATCATTGAGCCAAACTGAATAACCAATTGTGCCTCCCAAAGTCCCCAAGTCGATCATCTTGCCGTTGGTCCAGAGGAAGGGATCCTCCGTGGGTATTCCAGTCCACCGATGAATGTGTTTGGACGTATAGGACTCGCCGGCGATCTGCCCGAACTGATTGATCGCTATTGCGAAGGCGTCGGGGCCGCCCAAGGTGCCCAGATCCCGCATGACGCCGTTTTGCCACACGAAAGCCCGCAATTGGGTTGTGCCGGGCCAAATCACGGTTAAGCCTCCGAATCCGGCCGAGAGCGGGTCTTCGGTGGCGTTGAGGGCCCCCCCAACTACCTGGCCGAGGTCGTTCACGTCCCATGCGGCGCTCTGAGTACCGCCCAAGGTGCCCAAGTCCCTAATCTTGCCCTTATCCCAGACCACAGCGTGGGCTTCTGGGTATCCAGTGTCTGGATCAAAAAAGCCATTTTCTGCAACCCCTTCTGCAACCCCTGCGATCAGGCCGTAGTTGTTGATGGCACCAGCGACGCTGCTATTGTTGCCATCGTTGCCCGGGAGGGCGCCCAGATCAGTCAGGATGCCGTGGTTCCACAGGAAGGCGTGCATCACGTAGCAGTCGGTTTGGATCATGTCGTAAACGGTATGACCGAGGCAATGGGGGTTGAACGGATCGGCAGCTGCGGTTTGGGCGCCGCCAATCACTCCCTTGTTTGTAAGACTAATTACAAAAAAGGAAATGACGCTGTCGGGGCCCCCGAGGGTGCCAAGATCATAAAGCTTGTATTGTTGGTACTTGGCTTGTGTTTGCGCCTGCGGCCACGCCGCTAAGGCGATGCAGGTGAGGAAAATCAACATCAGAATACTGATGCGTTTCATGTTTCCTCCATGAAAGAAAGGTCGGTTTGAACTGCGGCGCTTCGAAAAGATGTATCGGCGCTCTCGCCTCTAGGGGTGTGGAGTCCCGACTGTGGGGCGTGCTCTTCGGGGAGGCGACAATTTACCTGAACATTATTGGTTCGGCATCGCAGCGTTGTCAGTGAGCCGCATCACGCTGGGTAGCGTGGTCGATGTCTATGCGTTTGCGCATTGCCCAAAGATAGTTGGCGAAACATCGCCATAGCACTCAAGATGCCCGGAACAGAAAGTTGAAGCAAAATGACGCTTACTTTCCCGCTCTCCTTCCAAAGTGCCAGATCGCCGCGACCTTGAACTCGACTACCGAATAGTGGCGGCCCGTCTCGACAGTGATCGGGTTGCGAACATCGTCAAACCTACCGTACGCATACTCGACAATCGGAGCGAGCCCCAGTCTCTCGCTGAAACGAACCTCGTATCCCGCGCCACCTGTCCAACTCCATCCTGTGCCGCCCGATTCTCCGGGGCGATTGTTTTGATACATCGCGAGACCGCCCCCGCCGCGGATGAACAGGGGAATCTTGCGTGTTGGGAAAACGTCTATCACGCCCAGCACGTTGCTCACACTTTCGCCGACGGTCGGGTCGTTCAGGTTGGACGCTTGCAGCAGCCAGCCGTTCATCTCCAGCCCGACGCGGGCTTGGTCACCCAATCTGTGACCACCGAAAATGCCAAGCGCGAAGGTTGGCGTCCGGTCGCGGTGAACTTGGTCGGACGAAAGGCTCAGCTGCCCCTCCCCAATTTCGCCTCCGGCCCACCACGCCCGGAGATTTTGATTTATTTGCGCTAGAGCCGGCTTAACGCCGAGAGTGGTCATTCCAATAATGAAGATGAGTATCGCGAGCGCGTGGCGCATATCGTCGCCCTTTCTTCCTCGTGCGCTGTCTCGTTGGGCCGCCGAGTTTTTCCACCTTCTGGTAAATGGCCGAGCTCAAGCCCCGTCCGGCCTCCGGGGCAGCGGATTTGCTCCTGAGACAAGAGCAAGTAGCACGATTGGCAGGAGCTACGCTGTGTCGCGCGACACTTAACCGCGTGACGCATGTCACCCTTGTCCAAATTAGCTTTTCGGCTTTTCGGTTTGGACAGCATTCTGATGCCTACTCACGGCTTCTGATGATTGTTGTTAAATCGCGTCTCTAACAATGTCGGCGGTGTCAAGCACTTTTCGAACACACTACGGCACGCACCCGAAGAAGAGCGCCATTTCGCTCTCGTTGAAAATGTGTCGATCCAATCAAAGCTCGCTCGCAATCAAGTTTCAGGTCTGGAACTCGTCGTGCTTGGTGTTGTGACCGGCTCTGCACTGGTATGGCTGCTCACTCCTGACCCTCGCCGCCCCGACCCGCCAATCGGCCGCTGATTGGTAGCCGAGGCTGCACGTGGCTAGGCAGACGAGTGCGCCATGAGCGAGACACAGCATCCGCGCGCAACTTGGAACTCGCGTTCTTATTGTGGCTGGTAGGCTCCGATGCTATAGCCGCTTCCGTTCGGCAGGGCATGGCCCCAGAAATCCTTCTGGCCCATCGAACAGCTTGCAATACCCAGGCAAACATTGGCACCGGTCCCAATGGCTGGCGAACCCGGCTGAAGGGTGAAGGCTGTCGTCGGTTTGCCGACTGCGTGGTAGGTGGGGTTGAGCATCATCGGATCGAGGTAGAAGCTGTGACTGTCCTGGCTTGTACTGGTCTGGTACGTGCTAAACCCGGTGTAGGTGTTCCCGTCGATTTGCCACGTGGGCGAGTTGCCTGAGGTCGTCCAATAGATGTTGTTGTCGAGCGCAAGACCGGAGGTCGCATAGACCATGTCCGGCCCGGCAGAGTAGACGATGTTGTTCTTGAAGAAATTCGGATTCGCTCCCGCGTAGCTTGCGTTCCCCACTGAAACGACAGGGCCTGTGCCGGCCGGATTCCAGTAGAAAGTATTGTTGTAAATCTGGATACCATCGTACGGATTGCCGGATCCCGAATTGAGAACCAATTCGCCCTGGTACGATAGCGAGCTCGTCTGTCCATTGTTGGAGCAGATGTTGTACCGAAAAACATTGTTCGCAGACGTCGAATACAAACTCGGGAAATGGGCGAGGCAGTAGCCGGACGAGTCGTGGCCGTAGTTATACTGCACCACGCTATCGACGGAGTCCTCTAAGTCAAAATCCCCGCCATCGTAAGCAGTGATCGGAGTCTCGTTGGCATAGGATTCATTGTTTTGCATCACGCAGCTTCGGCAGGACACGTACACGATACCGTCGGATGAAAAGTTGCACCCAAGACACAGGCCGGTGTTGTAGACCACGCTATTTTGGATCATCCCAGTTTGCGTTTCCATCAGCAGGATGCCGATGCCGCCAACGTTGTGCGCGCTCGAATTCTGGACTGTGACATTTGTGTTGAACGGAGTGGTAGCGCTGGACGGCCCTCCTCCGACGAAAATGCCGTCAGAGATTGTGCTGTCATGGGCGTTCACGCCATCAATAAGAATGTCGTTGCATATGGCGTTGATGCCGGCACCACATTCAAAATGCACCTCCCCTGAGTCGCCGTGATTCACAACCTGGTGGTGAGCGCCGTGAACATCGAGGTTACGGAGATAAATGTGATTTAGTACGGTGTTGTTCAGATTCCCTAGAACGTAGATGCCCCAAACATCACCGCCCGCAATTTCCAGGTTATTCACTTCCCAGTACTGCTGGTTGACAAGCTTGATCGTCTCCTCATTCATGCCGCCGTCGATGATAGGCCGCGATCCGGTTCCGTAAGCGTCGATGACAATCGGGAGGCCGTCCTTTCCCGATCCCTGCGGGGTTAGGCTGCCGCTGCAGCTAGTTCCACTTTTGAGCAGCACGCTGTCTCCCGGCTGGAAGGCAAACGCGTTGGCATTGGAAAGGGAATTCCAGGGCGAGGCTTGCGTCCCGCCTCCGCTCGCATTAGACGAGCAGTCGAGATAGTAGCTGGTGGCTCTGACAGGCGGCGGCTGGATCGATGAGGACGGTTGCGATCCACCGCATGCCGGGAGCTGGGCGATACAGGCCAAGATCGCTAGGATGCCGAGCCAAGTTCGATTTATTTCCGGGGAGTATTTCATGAGGGCCCTCCCATGTAGGAGGTGTATAGCCCTTGGCCAGAGGGTTAATCATCTCTGGGAGCAGTGTAGGTAATCGTGTACAGCTTTTCAGTGATCGTGCGCATAGTGCTCGTTCGGGGAGGCTAACGAGTTTCTTATGCGTCACGGACCAGTTTGTCTGTGATGCTCATCACGGCAATCTCGCAACGACAGGCTCAACATAATCTAGAGGCAGCGATGCGCGTTAGGATCGCCATTGCCGCAGTGCATTTTTTCCTCTTCTTATTCTTGCTAGTCTTTTCGCTGCACGCGCAGACCAAGCTGCCCAAGTATGCCGTGCTCAAGACTGAGGGCGGAGAAGCCTACCTGACCGGCGTGAACCGGCTCTCCGACCAGGGCTATCGCCTCATCGTCGCCGGGAAGTTCACGATTCTCCGCCTCGAAGCGACCCCGCCAGACACGTATCGTTACCTTCGTCTCGAGGTCAAAGGCGGCCCAGCGCAGTTCACGAACTGGGTTAACGAGCAGGGCGCCCACGGCTACCGTTGGTTGGCGCGCACCGGATTGCTCGAGAAGGCACCCCATCCTAGAAACTACGAGTACCGTTTCGCCCCACACGGAGCGTTTGGCCCTGCCAAGGGTGTCGAACTTTCGTCGCTCCACGAGGAAGGCTACCGGCCTGTAGGGATCGTCTACTTCTCGCACGCCATTGGCGCAGCTACCAAGGAGATGTTCTTCGAACACGAAGTGGGCCAGCCCACGTATCCCCCGCATCTGCCGCCCGGCAGCGAGATCCAGGTCGCCGATGCCTTGCGCGTAGGCAACGCGATGAATCGTGTGGACGAGCTTGCGAAACAGGGCTACCGCTTCCTGAGCCCACATGATTCCAACAAAGGCGGCGGGAGTGCAGTGATGATGGAGAAGTGCCGTGACGATTGTGCCGGCCGCTACGAATACCGTTACTTCGACGCCAAGAACGCACCCCAAGTCGAGCGTGACCTCAACGCGCTGAGTAAGGACGGGTTTCGGGTCGTGCCGGAAGCGCTCCGGTCGCGGCCCCACCTGCTCGAGCGCGACACCCGCGAGAAGCGAACGTTCTCCTACCACGCTCTCGATCCGAAAGACGCCGCCGAGCTCGAGCAGGCGCTCAACGCCGCCGATCCGGAGGGCTACGTACCGCTGGACTTCGTGTGGCACGTGGGTTGGACTGCGGAAGGGTTCCTGGTACTCGAAAAAGAAACTACGGCTTTGGCGACTCCGTAGCCGCCGGTGCTTCGGTACCCGTCACGTACACTAGGTAGCGCTCCCCCGCGCGAATCTTGAAAGGCTTGCCCTTGCGCGCGCCGGCGATCAGGGCCACCGGAATCAGCGGAAAATAACCGGTAAAAAAGACTGCGGACTCGATGGTCTCTCCCGTCTTTTCTCCCCGCGCATTCACCCTCGCGGGCCGGTGAAAATCGACGCGCGCGAGCGCCCCGTCGGCAAGCTTCAGCGGATCCAACTTGAGGTCAAACGCTCCCGCCTTGCCCCAGTGTCCCGACGGATTAACGCTCGTAACCGTGCCGCTGAACTGCGTGCCCGCAGTAAGCAGCGTCACCCCGTTGACTTCAACCGCTTGCACCAGTTTGAAGGGCACCGACTGCCCGGCCTTGAGCGACTCGGATGAGATGTCTTCGAGGAGCTCGATCTCGACGCCGGTCCCGGTGGGAACTACCTCACCCGGCGGCACGGCTTGCGCGAACCCGCAATAGGTCAGCGAGAGAATCAGGACGACCGACAGGAATGGACGCATCTGTCTACCCCCATCGCACCTTGCCCCTATCGCGTCTGGCGCATGAGCGAGGACTGCTGGTACCGGCTCCCAAGAAAGCCGCGTACGCCAAAACGCGGTCGCGTGATCAATACCTTACCGATTTACCAGCTCAGTAGGAATCTGTGACGCACGTCGTTGGGGTCAATATCCCAGCCTTGCATCCCGTGATGGAACTGCTCTTCGGAGAGGCGGGACTCTAGGCCAAGTCAACTTTTATGCGCATGAAGTACGTAACGTCAGTGACGTGGGTCACATCTGATGGAAGGTGAGCGCCAAGGGTCACAACTGATGATAAATCCCGTTTACACTCATTGACCCCGTGGAGCCGGGGTTTTGAGTGCAATCACCTGATTAGGGGGTATATTTTCAGCGTGGATGAATTCGATCGGCAGCGGGTCCAAGAGCTGAGACAAGAGATCGCATCGCTTCAGCGTGACAATGAGATGTACCGATGGCAAGAGCACCACACTGCGTCAGAAGACAATACGAACGAGTTGAGAAGGCTTCGTCTCCTAGCGATCCGAGAAGATCTGCGAAGACTGAATGAACACCGACAGAAAATCCAATGAAGCTGATGGAAGTCGCCAAAGGTTCGTACGGCGCCCGGAAGTGAAGATGCCCCTGAGTTCCCCAGAGCAGGGATTCGCTAGCTAACTGTTGAAATATCTCGATTTCGCTCATTGACCTTGGCCGGGATTCAGCGTACGCCCTGATTTCGCCAATCATGCCCAAAACCGATGGGTTTCGGTTGCCGGGGACACTGAAAACGGCGGACAATGAGCGCGATCACGGGGCTGGAACGAGATGTTTCGTTCAACGCGCAGGACACAATGGGTTTGCCCCCTCGTCCTTGTTTTCTTGTTACCGGGATCGTCCGGCTGTTCCTATTCGGAACCCCGCCGGGCGCAAGCCATCGCACGCGGACATCAGCTGTTCGAAATGCACTGCAGCGGCTGCCACAGTCAGAGAAGGCTTGACCTTGAGAAGGTTCCTCCTGACCTGCATGGTGTCTTCGATGGCAGGTCCCTTCCCAGTGGAAGGTCCGCCACCGATGATATGGTTCGCTCCACCATACTGACCGGGCGAAGCGGCATCATGCCCTCTTTCGAGGGGAGCCTAAGCGATGAAAACATCCAAGACATCATTCTCTACTTGCACATGCTCAAGGCGCCGCCACGCTCCTCGACAAGTCAATGAGCGCTATGGCCTGATTGCGAAACTTAAAGGGTACGCCCTGCGACCGAGGCGTATAATCTGTCACCACAGTGGCAGGAGGTACCGAGATGGCCAAGATCAAGCAACTCTCAATCGCTGTCGAGAATCGACCGGGTGCTGTCGCAGAAATTGCGAAAGCACTTGGAAACGCGAAGGTGAATGTTCTCTCACTGATGGGAACCGCCCAAGGAACGAGTGGCTCGATTCAACTCGTTGCCGAGGATGCCAAGCGCGCAAAGAAGGCGCTGGATGAGGCCAAGATTCCTTACCAGGAGACCGCAGCAGAGGAGTACGAACTGCCCAACAAGGCCGGTGCGCTCGCGCAATACTTGGAGAGGCTTGCAACCAAAGGGGTCAACCTAAACTCGATTCATGCGACGGCTTCGAAGGGCGGGCGTAAGGCGGTTGTCGTCTATACCGTAGAAGCAGAAGCAAAAGCGGTGCAGGCAGCATAGAAATCCAAAGATCCAAAGGCCTACATACCTGACTCACGCTGCTTGCAGGCAAAGGTGTGCCTCATAGCAATCTCCGCCCTCACGAAAGCCAGACCTCGTCCTTAGAAAACTACACTTTTCTAACGGGAGAAATCGGTGGGATCAGGACCAATGTTGTCGGGGTTTTCAGTCGGTGATTTTCGATGGGGATTTCTAACGCTGCCGATTTTGCCTGCGGAATGCAGATTCCTGCTATTCGTGCATACCCAGCCGATACCTCTGCCGAACCCCTCGGAAGCGCCCCAGGGGCCTGCAAATCGGTTCTAGTGGGCTGCACCAGGGCGCTCTCTAGCCCTCAAAACCCAGCTGGCCGCATTCAGGGCACGGACGATCAAGGATCGGAGTGTCTGCTGGTACGCAAGCCGGATTCGTCAGGGTCACCGCCTGCATCCGAAGCATTGGGGGACGCTGGCGGAACTGGTTGGGGTGTCGGCGAACGGTCAATGAGTGTAATGGAGATGTTTCAACAACATGGCTCTCAGACCGAGCCAAACAGCAACTTATTCACATGGTCGTCGAGGCGCTGTATGCTTATCCCGCGCGGGATGATCTGAAGCCACCGAACTCGATAAAGCACCGTCCATCCACCCGACTGAATTACGCGATCTGGCGAAGTATCCATTCCGAAGGGATTTTGTTCGGTTTGGCACGCGATAAAAGTGCAGTAGGTGCGTCCCCAGATTACGCTGTCGAAAATGAGAACCGATACTCCGTTTTGTTGTCCCTCGATTACATTCCAAGCCTGTCTGATTTCGCCTACCAGATGACAAGCGCGGGGAAGCGGAACAGGGGGCTTGACCTTGCGGAAATTGCGGAAACCCCAAAGACTCGGAGCACGGGGACCGACGTACTTGAAACCCCATCTGGCGGCAAGAGCGCGCATAGATCGTGCGCGAAACACGAAGAGGGTGGTGACAACCCCAAAGAGCAGCGCCACGACGGCGACCGCAGGAAAGAACTTGAGTAGAGTCACAGCGGCTATTCTGATTCACTCACGCCATCATGTCTAGGATGATTGTCGAAACCAGGCCATTTCACTCGTTGACCCTAGACCGGGCGAACTCCCATGTCCCCGCAACTGAGGGACTGATGAACGCCCAAGGCAGGCGACACGCACACAAGTGCGCCCAGTCACTGCATTCTAGGACGTGTTGCGCTTAAAAAGAAGAAGGCAGGCCGGGGGTCGTCCGAAAGACAGCACTCAACCCCAGCGCAAACCGCGCGGGCTGGAGCGCGGCGACCCCCGG